>Ga0181393_1000135_pt1 | contig 25886 bp, 23 predicted proteins | sample 16SPOviralmetaG_FD_130122 | JGI IMG/M metagenome (GOLD analysis project Ga0181393, IMG submission 130122) | Marine viral communities from the oligotrophic San Pedro Time Series (SPOT) site, San Pedro Channel, CA, USA - 16 SPOT_SRF_2010-10-21 | ecosystem: Environmental > Aquatic > Marine > Strait...
AGTCGCTGTTCTTTGCTCGCATAATGTCGAGCGTTTTCGCGCACGTCTCTTGGTGAAGACGAAATAGTGTTTCTGGTTTCATTTTACAGGTATTGAGTCTCCTCTGACTAGTAGGCCATCGCCTTCAGCAGGTACAAGAATCCTGATCCCTTTCGGCAACGATTGCAAGTAAAATACTTCGCGAGCCGTTTTCGGCTTCACACGATACCAAAGGCCATCGGCGGTATCTATCGGAAAACGGAAGTCCGCCCCCTCATCAATTCGGGTAATAAACTTCGGCCCTACCTCTGGCTCACGGTCTTGGAACATTGTAGTAATATTAAATCTCGTTTCCGGTCTCTGCGTCAATCGTTTTTTTCTGCCTGATCGCGCCGCCGCCTTTGTCTGCCTTAGAGTTATTTAGGATAGAAATATCGATTTGCATTTTGCTAGTCCCACCACCAGTCTTTGCGTTAAGACCTAAGTTACGCCTAATGAGCTGATCGAGTTCTGACATCTCACGAATTGTTCGGGGCGCGCGTATCCCTTTCATAGAATCGCGCAGTAGTTTGATTCCAGCTGCGGCGACGTAGTGTTGGTATTTATCTGCTGGTGAGTTCTGGGCTTCGGCGATTTCAGCTAATGTCACGTCCTCTTCTTTAGAGGCTCGAAACCGTTCTTCAACAATGGCGGAACTCACTGTCTCGTTAAAGTGTTCTTCAATATCTTCTTTGAGTTGGTCTTTATCGGAGTATGCGTGTTCGTCTTTGACTTTTGTATTGTGGATCAAGTTGTTGAGAACTTTATCATCGGCTACGCTTCCGTTCATTTTTGGGTCCACACCGTGCTTTTTTAACCACTTACGTATTGTGTTGCGATGGACTCCTATGTGTTGACCAATCGAGCTATTACTGTAACCTTCTTTGTTAAGTCGCAAGGCTTCAGCCTCGCACTCTCGTATAGGTTTTTTAGACATCCATTAAATTATGCCTTCTGACGCAGAAAAGCGCAAGCGCGTTCTAGAGCCGCGTATCGACCCACAGTCTAAGCAGATGGACGTAGGTGGTCTGATGATTCAGCCTACAAGTCTCCTCACTGCTCTATTGTATGGCTTCGCTCACCACCCTAACAATAAAGCCAAAGAGTTTTACTTTTGGAGAATCTGCGACGAACTCTGGAATCGTGAAGAACTACCGGAGCCGATGATGGTTCGCCATCCTTGGGCAGAAAAAATGATTCGGGCTGCTCTAAAAGATAAATATCTAGCTATCGGAGGCTCTGCTTCATCCGGTAAATCACATACAATGGCCGCGTGGGGAATCATTCAGTGGTTAAGTCAGCCTCGTGACACACTGGTCCTGATGACCTCAACCACGCTTCGGGAAGCACGAAAAAGGATTTGGGGTTCAGTCATGTCTTTGTTGTCCGTGATCGATGGTGCGCCAATCAAGATAAGGGACTCAATAGGTAACGCCGCTTATGTCGATGAGAACGGCACGCTTATCGAAAGAGCTGGGTTATCACTTATCGCGGCGGAGAAGTCAAAGACGCGAGAAGCAATCGGCAAATTCATTGGTATTAAGCAGAAGCGGGTAATTATGATTGGTGATGAACTTTCAGAACTTTCTGAAAGTATATTACAAGCTGGTCTGACTAACCTATCTAAAAACCCATTCTTTCAGATGATTGGTATGTCCAACCCGAATAGCCGATTCGACGCTTTCGGCGTTTGGTCAGAGCCGAACAAGGGTTGGGAAGCCATCGATACACAGACCGCTGACGAATGGAAAACGAAGTGGGGTGGTAAGTATATTCGACTCGACGGTGAACGAAGCCCTAACATTATGTTAGGTGAGGTCAAATATCCTTGGTTGCCGACCGCTGAGAAGCTGGAAGAAGATCGACTATTATTAGGGCCGGAGTCTAGAGGCTATATGCGAATGGTCCGAGCCATCTTCTTCGACAGCGACGAGACAACCGGAATATACTCTGAAGCTGAGATGGCGAAGAGTGGTTCGTTAAGTGACGTAGATTGGGCTGATAAACCGACAGTCGTTGCCGGAATCGATCCGGCTTTTACTAATGGGGGCGATAGGACTATTATGTATACTGCCGAAGTCGGTTACGCTCGCAATGGCCAGTATGTCTGCAAAATGGGGGAAGCCATCCACCTCAATGACGATGCTACAAATAAAGCGGTTCCCCGAACCTATCAGATTGTCCACCAAATTATCGACCACTGTAAACGTAGGAATATCTCTGCTAACAATGTGGCCCTCGACTCGACCGGAGCAGGCGCACCTTTCTGCGACGTTCTGGCTGGTGAGTGGGAGAGTTCGTTCATGCGCGTTACCTTTGGCGGAAAAGCATCCGACAAGAGAGTCAGTATGAATAGCCAGCTTACTGGTGAAGAACTCTACACTAATAGAGTGTCAGAACTCTGGTTCGTCGGTAAAGAGCTGATGAGGACAAGGCAGATCTACGGAATCTCGTCGGATTTAGCTAAAGAGATGTGTGCCAGAAACTACGACATGGTGAAAACCGGATCACTTAAAGTGAAGATCGAATCAAAATTAGAGTTCAAAGCTCGGTTCGGTAGGTCACCTGACTTAGCTGATGCTGCGTTCCTTGCTCTCGATTGCGCTCGCCAGCGTTTAGGACTCGTGGCTGTTGATCCACCGAAAGACGAAAAGGGTTCGGGATACAGGAAACAGGTTACAATAAAGAGTCTTAGTGGCGCACTCAATAACCCTGATTCGTCACTACTCGCCTAAAAACTTTTTCTCCAGACCCTTAGTTCTATAATATATATATTATAGAACTAAGGGTAAGCTAGAAAAGTTTTTTTAGCCCATCTCCGAAATTCCCTCCCGTTGACAGTTTCGTTGTATTCTGGTAGATTATGCCGCGTGGCGAATAAGCGTTTCAAAAGGCTCCCGTCTGGCCGTATCCAATACCACGGAGAGACTTTTGCGGGCTTTAATAAGCCGAAGCGTGCGCCAAAGGGGTCTAAAAAGAAGTTCGTCGTATTAGGTAAAGAAGGAGATAAAATCAAGAAAGTTGGTTATGGCCACCGAGACTACAGTGATTTCACAAAACACAAGAATCCCAAACGTCGGGCGAACTTCAGAGCCAGACATAACTGCAAAACTGCAAAAGACAAAACAACCGCACGCTACTGGGCCTGCAAAAAACTTTGGTAATCATGGCGGAAAAAGATAAATATTATAAAGATGCTGCGGCTAAAGATGCCGAAGCGAAGGATATATTAACCAGTTCCCGCATAACTTCTCAAGGTCAAAGAGATAAGTTAAGTAGCATCTTGGCTGGTAGAACCAAGGCTTTTGAAGAGCGTAGGAAAAAAAGTGAAGAAGAGGACGCCGCGAGGAAAGCACGTCTTAAACAATATGAGGAACCCGAGAAACCCCTTGATTCATATGATCAAGGTATGGCTGAGTTAGATGCAGCTTTTGACGCGTCAGCCGCTCGTGACAGAAAACTTGAAATAGATAAAAAAACAAGTATTGCTTCCGAGCTTAAAGACTTATCGAAACGAGGTGCTTTGACTGCTGACCTCCTAAAACAGGCTCGTCAAAGAGCAACAGAGGCTGGAGTTTCTGAATCTCAGTTTGATACGTTTTTAGAAGGGAATAGAATCCGTGAGCGTGGTTCCCCTTTTTCTTTTAAGAAGGCTAAGACCGGAACAGGATTGTTTGACCAACCAGCACCAGACCCCACAGCAGCCGCAGCCGCAGCTCAAAACGTCATGTATCAAAGAGAGTTTGGGACTGAACCTAATGCTGCGTTAAAAGCGATGCAAGACCCCAATTACGTCTTAGGGAGTGGGTCTGCCCTCCGCCAGCCCTCTCGTCGTATTGGCCCTGCTAGTGGGAGGTTTCGCAGTGCGTCTCGTCGCCTGACCGGAGCTGCCGCGCAAAGAATGTCTTTATTAGGTGAGGTGGCCCGTATGAACGAGCCTTCTATCGACACACCCGCTTTACGAAAAAGTAGGATGGATTCACGAATGTTAGCCGCTGAAGAAGCTAATAAGCAAAACAGAATCGCGTCAGGTTCTAAAAATATGTTTAACGCAATGGACATGGAAGAACCAAAGTCAAACGACTTGATACAGCAGCCTAAAAAGGTGGGAAAATATAAATCTCCTTTAGATAAAACACGAAACAAAAACTCCGAAAAAACCAAGACGTCTGGGAAATATAAATCTCCTTTAGATGAAACACGAAACAAAAACCCCGAAAAACCCAAGACGTCTGGAACGTTCCTTTATGACAAAGAGGGTAACGCGATTTCACTTGATGAAGTGAGAAAGAGAGAGCAAGGGCCTGTTTATTATGATAAAGATGGTAACGAAATGATGATCAATGAATATCAGACTATGGAATTTAGGGATTCAAATGGTAATGGTATCGAAGATCGTAGCGAAGGTATTTACCGTAAGAGCGACTACGTAAAAAAACCCAAAGGCCCACGTCCCAGAGGCTTATAGTTTATATGATTAATTACAACCAAGACATCGCACCACTCCACCAACAGTATTTTCCAATGCTGATGGGGGAGAGAGATTTTGACCAAGCGATGAAGTATCGTCAGGAAGTCATCATGCCGATGCAAGCGCAAACAATGAAGATGGAGCAACACGCTATGTCTATGCAGGCGCAGGATCTTGCCAACAAAAAGCTGAATTTTACTCTAATGCAGTCTATGCAGAAGGCTAAGAATGAAGCCGAAGCCCATCAAATGATTCCTGATTTCGTTGACGCTCAACTAGGCATGGCGAATGATCCTTCTAAAGATGCGTTTGAAAAAACACAAGGTATCGCTGCAATCTACGCGCAGCTACCGCCTTCCGCTCTTACTAATCCCGCAATTACTGCGGTGTTTGGAGCAGCTAATAGCATGGCCCAAGCTCAGTTTAATTCTGAGAAATACAAGCAGGAGCAGCGTGAGAAGCAGCAGAGACTCCAACTGGCTCAAGATAACAAGCGCGAGGCAGAAAACCAGAAAATCATGGAGGCTTACGCTAAGTCTGGTAACGTCAAAGCTCTTGAAGAGATGGTGGCTAGCTCCCCATCCGATTTAGGTAACGCTTACCTCAGCATAGCGGGGGACGCTCAGAAGAGGGCGCAACTAGCACAAGCTGAAAAGACCGCAGAGCAACGCGAGAAAGAGGAGAAAGCGCGCTTTGATATGAATATTGCTAATTTAAAAGAAGTAAGTGCTATGTCTTTCGATGATTTTGGAGAGGGTGAATTAGAACAAGCCGACCGCCAACGAATCAACACTATGTTGATTACACAGTATGGTAAGATGGAAGCACCACAACTATCAGACGAAGCAGCTCGTCGAGCTTTATTATTCGCTGCTCAAGAAGAAATGGGAGGAACCTCAGCTGTCACAGAAAGCGCAGCAAGCAAAATTTCAGGCTCTATGGGCCGTTAAACACAACACTACATCACCCTAAAATAACTCAGCTATGACTGAATTCCAAGATTACTCAGATTGGGTAAAGCAAAGACCTGTCTCTTCAGACAGCACCCAAAACAAGGTAGACTACTCAAACTACCTCCGTAAAACCCACCTCGACTCCGACGACTATTCTCTAGAAGTCGAGAACTCAATCCAGAACGAGCTTTATGGTAGCTTAGTTTCGTCAGGAGATATTGAAGAAGGCGATGTAGACGCATTCAGTTCTCTCACTACTCCTCAAGCGATATCATCAGAGGCTAAAATGGATATTATCCAGTCCCGCATCGACCCTAAAAGCTCTAGCTGGCAGGCTATCACTGCTTATAAGACTGCGGAAGCAGACGGCCTACCACCAGAAGAAGTTCAAAGATTGAAAACCAACGCAGGGTTTATTGCTGATCGGGAGTATGACTCCATGAAGAGGCAGATGGTCCGTAACGGCGAGCTAGCTTTTGCTGCTTTCACTAACCTTGACGGAAGTCGTGAGATTATTGCTGGTGATGCTGCTATTGGAGCTAACCTTAGCGATGCTTTGAAAGCTTCTAAGATGGGAGAGGTCACTTTATCTGACGCGCTTGCTGCTCAACAGCAGATGACTCCTGCATTTGGAACTAAGGTTCCCGCCTTCAAGGCTTCTCGCTATAACCAAGCTTCAGCTATTATGTCTGAGTTGATTAGGGGCGATGAAAAAACCAACACCCTCTTACAAGCACATGCAGAACTCCGTGCAGGCGAAGAGGATGAAGGCTTCATGGACCAAGCAGCCAATGTAGTTAATGCGTTCGGTGATGCGTTTGTTGGTATCTTCTCTTCTGATAAGAGAAAGCAGAACACTGCGATGTTTAGGGCGAAAGATGTGACACGCGCCGAAGCGGTCGCAGACATTATGCTCCGTATCAACAGCTCAAACGCTTTACCGGAAGGTGAAGAGTTTACTGCCCAAGAGGTTGGAGCAGCATTTGACCACGCGGTCCTTGCACGCGCTACAGCACAAAACATGTTTGACCAGTATACTGGTGAAGAAGCTGGACGTAACCTCCGCATCTCTTCGACGGGTATGCCAATCATGGCGAGCGACGTTCTCGCAAACGAAGACCTTTTCAATGATACTGTTAAAGGATCTACACTAGATGATAACCAGAAAGATTTCCTCAGGCAGACTCGCACGTCAGTCCTTACTGAACGCTTTGAAGATTACTCTGAGATGTTTAAGCGTAGTGCTGTTGAAGACCAATGGAGCCAAGCCTTAATCGAAGGAGCCAACCAAGGTAAGAAGAATCATGAGATCTTGAATGACTTCTTGAAGGATGAGGATAACTACGACCTTGTTACCCAGCGGTCAAAGGGAATCGCGTGGTCCCTTGTAAATTCTCTTGGGACTCTTGCAGCAGCCATTCCGGCAGCAGCAGGTAATAAGATGGCTACTGATTACTTAGCTGACGTTGCACAGAAGAATTCTGACAGGCAGCAAATTGCTCGCCTCTTTGGGCAGGAATATGGATACGCTGGCGAGATTGGTGAGACTATCGCCCCTATGGTTACGGATATCTCGGCTACAGCTTTCCTTTCAGCTGGAACTTTCGGAACAGGAGGAGCTGCTTACGTTGCAGCGAAGTCTGGTTCCGTTGCAGTGGCTAAGACAGTCACTAAATCTTACGTCAACCACGTAGTTAAGAGTGTTCCAAGGTCTGTATTCAGAATCAAAGGAGCTAAGTATCAAGGTAAACTCTCTGATGCGATTAACATCGCAGTTAAAAAAGGTCACAGCGACCTAACGATGGATGTCTTGAAGGAATTCAACAGCGAAGTTGTTCGTAAGGCGGGTATCGCAAGTGCTGCTGCTATTCCAGCGGCTACTCGATCAAGTGCTGCTACATACGGAGCCATCACCAATGCTCTTAGGTCTGATTCAGATATGTCAGACGAAGAGATTCGCGACAAAGCTTTAGGAGCAGGCATGCTGAGTGGGGCTATCACCGGAATTCTTACTGGTGGATTCTCAGCACTCGGTAGGGGTGGTCTTGATGACGCTCTGCTTCGCGGAATGACTTTCCGTGACATGACTAAGGTAGTTAGCAAGATGACGAACGTCACGAACAAAACTAACCTTGAAGCAAATGTTAAAGCGGCTCTTCGTAAGAGCATCGCAGAGTCTGCTAAGAAAGCAGGACTCGCTTCAGCGGCGTTAACAAAGAAGGCTAGTAGGATTAGATCCAGAGCGGGAGAGATTGCTGGAGCAGTAGGACGTAACTTCGGGGATGAAGCTGTTGAAGAAGGTCTAGATGAGTTCTTCAACTCGTTCGTCGAAGATGCCGCATTGGATCAAGACACTCCAATGTTTGAACGACTCAGCCAGTCATACCACGCTGCTGTATTAGGTGGTATCATGGGTGCTGGTGCGCCTGCCGTACAGAAAGCTGGTGCAGCTCTACGCCGCCAGAGAGGTATCACCTTTTCAGAGGTTGATAAGATGGTTTCTGACGTTGCCCAGAGAGCGTCGGAAAACCTAGAGGCTAGTGGTAGTCCTATCACAGCAAAAGTCCTTGAACGGCTTTTCCAGACTCCTATGCGTGAGATGGTGGCCGCAACTGAAGTTACAGTAGCTGCGCCTGAAGTTACAGAAGCAGCGCCTGAAGTTACAGAAGCAGCGCCTGAAGTTACAGAAGCTGCGCCTGAAGTTACAGAAGCCGATACCTCAGAGGAGGTGGTAGAAGAGCCAACAGAAGTTGAAGGCGATCCTGCTTCGGTGGAAGAAGCCTTTAAAAATAATCCAGATGAAGTCAAGACTCTGAGTCTTGACGAAGTTAATGAAAGGGAATCCAACGAGGAACCTGATAGTAGTAAGCCTCGTAAGAAGGCCGCAGCTAAGAAAGCAGCTAAGAAGAAAGCAGCTAAGAAGAAAGTAGCTAAGAAGAAAGAGAAAGAGAAAGAGAAAGAGGAAGAAGAAGAGATAGTTTACGACCTCGATGAAGCAGCGATGGCTGATATTCAGGCAGAGCTTGAAGAAGAAATAGGACAAAAAGAGGCTGAACCCACTCCCGCTGAGGAGACTGCCGCTAGGAAAACTGTAGCTAAGAAGGCTGCTGCTAAGAAGGCTGTAGCTAAGAAAGCTGCTGCTAAGAAAGCTGCTGCTAAGAAAGCTGCTGCTAAGAAGGCTGCTAAGAAGACTGTAGCTAAGAAAGTAGTAAAGAAGTCTAAGCTAAAGAAAAGAATAGAACGGAAAGAAAAAGATCCATTCTATATCGTCCCTGATCCTAAACAAGCTAAGAACTTCTACAACGAAAAGGACTTCCTATCGTCTGGAGTTAACCCTGAAGAAGTTACTGATGAGAATGGGGAGATAGTCCTATCCACAGAAGAGCGTGAAATTGCTGATAAAGTATTCGCCTTATCTAAAAAAGGATTCCCTGTAAACTTTACGAAACAGGCTAGGTATGGTGTAGACCTATCTAAACATCAAGAAAATGACGGGCGAGATAGGATCTCTACAGTCCTAGCTAGAGAGGTATATAACCGTTTCCCTGTCCTGCAACCTACTGAAAGCACTGCGAAAGGATTAGATAAGTTTTCTACAGGTGCTGCTAAATACGGGGCAAAGAAAGTAACACACTACGATCCTGTTACAGGGAAAAGAAAAACTTTATCCGTTAAAGGATACCTTGATATGAATGGGAATGGCGTCTTCAATAATGACCCTATTACCATGACGGAGATGTTGGCTAGAGACATACCTGTCTTTATCCCTAAAGAGTTTAGGGACAGCCCCCTTCTCAATCCTTCTTTCGTCAATCATTTTGATCCTCAATCAGGCCAGCTGTTGGGGCTACAGAAGCCTCATAAAAAAGACCCGAACAGAATTGAGCTAGTCCGTAAGGAGATTAGGAGAACAGAGGAGCCATATGATTTTAGTGCGTTCCTCTCACTAGCGAATCTTAAATTCATCAGACCCGATGATAAGCCAGCCTACAAGCAGATACGCTCGTGGCGGTATAACACTAAAAATGAGGAACAAGTAATCGAAGGTTCATTCATTAAGAAGACAGGCGATAGCGTTGTTGTAAGGAGAAAGGCTGAAGATGCGGATACTGTAAAAATTAGCGCCCTACAAAAAGAGCTTAGAGTTCTAGAAAACACTCCTTTCAAAGACCTCGAAGCAAAAGCGGCGGCTAGGAGAAAGATACAGGACAAGCTAGCTCTAGCTAGAGGTAGGACCATCACTATCCCTATTAGCAAACTCAGCGATTATGACCGGAGATGGGTGGAGAATGTCCCTACGGATAAAGAACTTAGTGCGACCGACCCAACATTACCTTTTGGAGTTAGCCTTACAAATCCAAAAACAGGTATGCCAATTGAGGCATCTAATAAGACTAGGCACAAGATGAGTGATGTCCTCCGCTCAGTAGGTGACTTCGCTACTTTAGCATTGCCTCGGGCCTCAGAGGCAAATGTTACTTTGTCTGACGGGTCTACTGCTTCCTCTAGAGGTATGAGGGCCGTCACAAACTTATTGGCTCCGTCTTCAAGAGAATCTTTTAGAAGGTTGGAGTCGGCGATGGGCTTCAGTGTAGAGAATATCGTCACTGAGATTGAGATTGAGTATGAGATTTTACTTAACTTCTTTAATATCCGTCAAGAAATTCTCACTGATCAGCAGAAACTAGGTAAAAACACTACCCACAAATTAAGTCCTTTGCAATTTAATAAGGGAGTGGATCTACTTCTTAGACATATGTCTCTGGACGTAGATGAAAGTTCTCTAAGGACTCAGAAAGGTATAATCAGTAAGCAAAAAATAAAGAAGGCGCGTATGCAAGCAGCGTCTGACTTGATATCTCGATACAGCGGTAACTCTGGTGGGTCACCCATAGAAAACGTGAGGAACTTTCTCCTCAAAGACGTAGTCAACAATGAAAGATTCAGGAAAACCGGAAGGATGCCGGACCTCATGGGTCTTGTAAGGTTGTCTGCTGATAAGTATGTTAAACAGAGCATTACGAGAGGTAGCGTAGAGAAGGAGCGTGATACCGAGTCTTTAGATGATCTTTCCTTTGAAGGTTCTATCGGAATGTCTGACGCTCAGGCAGTAGTAGGTAGCCTTGATATGTTGGATGTCGATCTGGGTTCGCTCCCTGACAGTTTTGCTAGTATCGTTGACCGTGCTATCCTAGAAGTAAAAGGGAATGAAGAATTGAGGAGTGAGTTAGAGGCTCTTTACATTGATTCTATCCTCATCAACAGCCCTACCTCATCTATCGACGAGGTTCCTAACCTCTCCCCCAAAGACTTAATCGAGGGGATCGCTGATATTATAAGCATGGCGGGTTATGATTCACCATCATCCAAGAATGCTTTAGCATTTAAGAGGGCGGTTGAGCAAAGCGAATACTTCACACCACAATCTAGTCTTCGCATAGCTTTAGAGTCTATCTACTACGGAGACGGAGACCCTGTCAGGATTGGTGATTACCTAGCTAAGTTGAAACGTCGTCAGGATAGATACAGACCTGACCTGTCTATCTCTGAGTATCGTGCCTATACAGAATCTTATGAAGAAGGTGAACGTATGGCACTTGAAGAAGAGCGGGGAGAACCTATCACCCTTACAGAGAAAGGTATGGAGGTTGCCGCCGAAGGGGGAGCTACCCCAACTCGTTACGCACGAAGACTGGTTCGTGAAAAGCAGGAGGAAGAATCTGTTCCCGCCATTGAGGGCTTGTCTACTGTAAAAGAGCAGATGGATATAGTCCAAGGTAAGTCTGTCTTTGATGCACTTAGTGAGCAAGATAAGAACATAATCAAAGGCATTCAGGCTACCGTCTTAAAAGGGGATCTGAGTCTCGAAGAGAAGGAGAACCTTCGGGATATAACTTCTAGGATCGTCAGCCCTATAACTTCCGAAACTGAATTGGATGAGATACGGGATGAGGTGAAAAGGATTATCGGTAGAGCGAACAACAACGCTTCACAGAACTCAGCATCGCAAGCAGCGACTCCGATGGAGCGTAAGCTGATGCGAGCAGATAACATAGCTGAGATCGGAAGGCTCGGCCTTGAGCATGACAGCCCTGACACAGTCGTTGAGGCACTCAAGACTATCTCCACTGAGTCAGACAACCCATCACACAAGTTAGTGGCCGATCTTCTTTTGGAAGACGAGAGCTTCCTAAGTTCAGTTGACTTTCACATTGTGGATAGTCCAGCAAACTTCGCTGGTCAGTATGTCTACCGGACAGACGGAACTCATCGGGTGTCAATCAACATCGACACAGGTAACAAGCTCGGACTTGAGAACGTCCTGCTTGAGGAATACGTCCACGCATTCTTGTCTGATGTAACTAAATCAAATACCGATCAGAGGTCTGACCAGCAGAACGAGGCTGTTGAAAGACTCAACCGGATCTACAAACTAGCAGAGAAACAGTATCGCGCCAAGGGTATTAAAGATCCTATGCTGGAGGATGCCTTCGTGGATTTCGACGAGTTCTTAGCTAAGTTCTTATTGTCGCCTAAGCTACAAGCTAGCATCAAGTCACTGGAAGCTCCTGCTGACCAGCGTGGTTTCTTCAAGAGGATCATTGATTCTATCTTGTCCATGTTCCGCAAGCGTAAGGTATCGAAGACTGAAGCTGTTGAATACGGTAAGGCTCTACAGGATGTCATCGACCTAGCGAAGTCTCCTACCTTAGCACAGCTCCCTCCTCTGACACAAGAAGCAGCACGAGTTGCGAAAGAAACTAGTTCCATCCTGAGCCGTGTCCAAGAGGAGACAATCAAGCACGAGGAGCGGAAAGAGAACCGCATGACATCTGAGGGGGTCAGTCTAATGGCTGTAGAAGATACCGTCTCTGATGAGCCAGTCACTTTCGAGTCTGAGAAGAGTCGTAAGATCATGGAGGTTGAGGCTTACTTGCGGAGTAGGATTCCAAGAGGGCTATCTCTACAGGAAGCAGCCCTTCTAGACATAGGAAGTATTGCTCGGTTAGACCAAGGCAATTTCAATTCAGATGGGATACAGATAGTTGAATTTGACTTTAAAGCTTTTGAGGTTGCAACCAGAGGAATGGATATGGTTGGAGCTAAGGTCTACGCGGAGAAGACTCTACTGCATGAGACGATTCACTCTGCTTCCTATAACGTCCTTACTGTTGAAGAGATCACTACGCTAGAGGAGTCCCTCTCAGATGAGGACTACGCTTCTATTGCTGAGACATACTTCAGAACCGATGAGGCTATTGCAGAGGCAAAGGCAAAACTCGATAGTGAGAATGTAGAGGAAGCCGCTCTCATCAGGAGGCAACTCGCTGAGGAACATCTTCGTATGAACTCAGAGCGTATCCTCTCTGGAACAACTACTGAAGAGGACGCTGAGTTCTGGTCGTCTGACCCATCACTACTTAGCATCATCGCCCGATACGTCAGGTCTATGTTTGCTCGCCTCGCGGCCATCAGACGTGCTCAAGGTGGGTCGGGTGTTCTAGACGCGATGCTCATCAGCATACATAATGAAGTCACGCTCATCCAGAACGGTTATGTTAGCTATGACCCTTCGATGGAGTTCAACACTGACGACCCTGAAGAATCTTTAAACAAGTTCAATGAGATATTGAGGCGAGACATCGGTTCAGGACAGCCAGAAGGAGTAGCTCTTCAAGCTCAAGTCGGGGCATCCTCCGCAAGTGACGTAGACTTCTCTAATATTCCAAAGCTGCTTGAGCTTTCGATGGTGGAGTTCAAGACTTACAAATCTCCAAAGACTTGGTTCGCTAGGAACTTCAAAGGTGACGTTGACCTACCTGTCAAACGGATCATGGAGCAGCGCGCTGAGTTTGAGAGAGCATCAACTCGTGTCTTGAAAACATTCCACACGGAATTCAATAAGATCATCGAAAGAGATTTCGGTGAGATGACTCAGGAGTTGAGTGATAAGATTAATCTAGCCCAAGGTTATTCTCCCACCAGCCTCGTCAAAGAAGAATTCTACAGAGAGGTAGAGGAAGCACATCGCAAAAGAATTAAGGAAATCAATAAGGAGCATAAACAGACAGTAAGTCAGCTAAGGAAAGACGACTCACTTACTGATGTGCAGCGGGACAAAGACATCGCAGCTTCCAAAGCTATAAAAGACGATAAGATACAGGACTCCAGAGATCTTAGAGATCGGCTGCAAATGGAGGCTGAGACAGAAGCCATCGCAAAACATCAACAGTCCGTTGATAAAGCACTAGATGATATCAGAAAAATCTCTCCAGACCTCGCTGCTAAGATCACTCTGATGCGTGAGGAACTCATCCGACCTATTCAGAATATCATGACTAAAGAGGATTCCGGTCTATCGGAAAAGCTTAGGGCTAGGATTGATAGAACTGGTGGGATCTACCTTACGAGACAGTATAAGATCTTCAACGATCCTACATATGCTCAGAAGGTTCTGGAAGATCCTGACTTCCAGTTCCAGACCGCTCGTGAGTTCGCTATCGAATACTTCACGAATCAGATGGGACTCTCGGAGGCTGACGCTACTGAAGCCATGAAGGTGTTCGTGCAGCAGTATGACACTGGACTCCAAGGAAGTGGGACGCCCCTCACTAAGTCTTATAAGAAGATCATGAAGAACCTTTCACGCCGGAAGGATCTGCCGATTGCACTTAGGAATCTTATGGGTGAATATGGTTTAGAAGAGTCTACTAAAGGAGAGCCAGCCACCAACCTCCTGCTTAGAACCTTTGCTACTGTGTCTTCACTAGCTGCACAACAGAAGTTCAGAAGTAACATTGTAAAGTGGGGAGACGAGAGCAAATCAATCATCAGCAAAGCAGACAGAGATGCAGACACAGAAAAGTTCGGGGACTACGTTCTCTTGATTGATCCTAAGACAGCAGTCAAAGGTGATCCACTGGCTGGGAAATATGCCGCAGCTGATACAGTAAAAGACCTAAGAGAAGTCCTCACGGCATCCCCAATAGGAATTGATTCCTCATCTGCTGGTAAGACCGTAGAGGGTATGGCTAAAGTGATGCAGAACCTAACGGGTAAGTCGATGCTGTTCAAGACACTCGGCTCCGTTGGTTTCTACCTCCGTAACATCTTAGGAAACGTATTGTTCTTCGGACCTGCTCAAGGTGTGTCACTCTCAACAATGGGCGGGACTATGACGGATTCTTATAATTCTATTAAAGGAATCCTGAATCCTGACCAGATAGATGCAGAGCTTACTGAGATGGTAGGTCTTGGAGTATTTGGTGACGAGCTTCGTGCTGGTATGATCAAGGAGTTACTCGACGGTAAGAATGAAACCTTCCTTGATAAGCTCAACAACATCCTCGACAAGGTTCCTGATGATAAAGCATCAGGAGTTAAAGGAGTCACTACAAAGACTAGAGAGAAGGTGAAGTCACTAGAGGAAGCACTCATGAGACTGTCCTCTAACGTAGATGGGGTATACAAAATCCAATACTACAAGCACGAGTTGGGTGTCCTGATGGAGGCTAGAGAGAAGTATCCCGATACGAGAATATTTGGTAAAGGGTCGAAGAAATTTAAAGATGCAACAGACGAGCAACTCAAGCGCACGGCAGCTGACAAGGTTAAGCGGACTGCCCAGTCATTGAGCCAAGCCCCACCGATCATTAGCAAGCTATCAAAGTCTAGCTACGGTATGCTCTTCGCTCCGTTCATCCGATTCAAAACGGAAGTGCCACGTATCGTGTTCAATACATACGAGCTGGCGAAGGAAGAAATGGCTAGCGATAACCCATTGATAAAAGCTAGAGGTAAGCGGAGACGCGCCGCTATGACTGCTATGGTCGGCGGGTTCTCGTTAGGACTACCCGCAGCAGCGGCACTGCTCATGGCAGGGATTGGTAACGACGAAGACGAAGCACTTAGAAAGTCTATGCCGTCCTACTTGAGGGGGCATTCGTTCTTCTTCTTTAGGGTGGGCGGCGACCTTCAGTCAATCGACCTGACTTACGTCAACCCATTCAGCATCATGGCTGATCCAGTTGCGCGTAGTTTCCAAGAACTAACAAGAGGCAACGCCGATGGCGCAGTTGGTTCATTCCTGAAAGGGTTCTTCTTCGACCAGTATCTCGACGAACAGATCCTTGCAGGTGCTGTTCAAGACGCAATGGATAACCGAGATGCCAAGACAGACAGACCGATCTCCATCGACAAAGTAGATGGGTTCTCTGTCGCATTCGCTAAGAGGTTCGCCTATGTCATGGACACAGCTTACACTCCCCGCCTATTGAGTGACGCATGGGACGCCTACAAAGCTATGGGGACAGACTTTGAAGAATTCAGCGACTCACCTGTCGGTGAGTTCTTCAGTGGCACACTACCATTCAGAATCCACGATGTGGATGAGGAAGCTCAGTTCCGTAGGTTCATCCGAGACCACAAGGATCGGGTGAATGAAGTGAAGTCTAAGAAGTATCGCATGTATAGCGACCAGCCCATCAGTGAAGATGAGATCCGTGACATCTACAACGATGAAGCAGATGATCTAATCACATTGAACAAGGAAATGTATACCGTGATGCAAGGATTCAAAGGTCTAGGCATCGAGGACAGGGAACAGTTCAACATGATGAAGGGTGCGGGAATCGGGAAGGATAAGTCTCAACTCCTTAGAGTCGGCATATCAGATAGACTAACCCCCAATGTCGGGTTCCTTGAAGGACTCCAACAGAGGGGGCTAGCTGATCGTATCTCTCCTATGCTAGAAGAGAAGAACAAGAGGGCTAGGTATCATAGACTAGATGACTGATCCTCTTCTACCTCAACCTGTATCTCATGGACACATTCTAGTATGTTACGAACCGTCCGACACAAGGCAGGACCAGCTTCCATCTCCGCCCTTACAAGTTTGTAAGCGTGGAGGGGAGCTGTATGGTCTTTGAATCCGAAGAGGGAGGCTATGCCCGTGAAGGGTAACCCGACTAAGTCCCTGACTAAGGTCAACGCAACTCGACGAGGTTTGACATACGTCATCTCTCGTGTGTTCGTGAACAGTTCGATAGGGTGCGTTAGGTTATACTCTTTCGCTGTCTCATTTAGGACGACCCTTACGTGATCACGAACGTAAGTCGGCTGACCTTTGAGCCTCTTGATCTTACCCTCGAAGAGATCATCAAGGTACTTTTTGGAGTACTTCTTCTCGCTCATCTGTTTAGTTTAGCTTTCTTATCTGCACGTTCCTTCATCTTACGGAAGTGGCGGTCTTCAGTCTTGATTGCATTCAAGGAGACGACCACAACGGTTAAGGGCAGCAACAATATGATGCCAATGATTTGTAGGTAGTCCATGTTACTGCGAGTCTACGTATTCTTTAATCCCCTTCTTGAGGTTGTCGATGTCTTCCTTACCGAACCATTCAAGGAACTGCATTGCCTTCAGATCGATAGATAGTTTCTTCCTAGCAGCCCACCCATCATCGACTTCAAAGGTGAGCATCATTGTCCCATCTACTTTAGAGACTCCAGTTCGACTACAGATCTCACCATCGAAATAATCGTTGGGGTCTTCAGCTACTGCATAAGGATCTACCTCGACGACCTCACCCTCGTTCAGGGCGGCGATCAACTCATTGTCTTGCGACGACACAGGCTCCCGCCAGTCAGGCAATGACGTAAAGTCACCACCGCCTTCGCAGAACTCATCACGTTTCGCCTTACGCGGAAACGAGTAGTAGGTTACGCCATACCGTTTACCAGTATTAGCACTCACGTTGTGGCCAAGTGACCATTCCATTGCATAGTAATGTCTATTTCTTCTCATTGTTTTATTTGGTTTTAGTTTCTGTTTGGTCTTTGATTACCTTCCGCCGACGACCAGCCGGAAGAAGAGATACGAATTCACCGGACCACCCACCTCTCGGTGAGTCGTTACCGGTCTCGAAATGCTTGCCTTCCACGAAGCCAAGGCGAAGGAGGAGGTTCTTCAGGAAGAGCGCATGGTCTGCACTCTTCTTTGAGAACCTTCCGGTCCCGCTGTAGTAGTTAGGATACAGGCGATCCTTCACTCGGGCTAGTGAGGCGAGGGCTTCACCCTCACGATGGGTTAATTTCTTCATTAGTCAGTGTAGTTGTGTCCGATAAATACGGACATATGTTCTTCGAGGTCGGCGACCTCATTCAGGACTTCCACAATCGGGCCATACTTCGCGGAGTCTAGGTAGACGACACGGCTTAGGGTCCGGTTTGAGAGCCAGCATGTGTCGCTCTCCTTGTGGTAGTTCAGGCTCTCCCATCCGGCCATCAGGCCGAGGGACTTTTGTAGTTGAGTCAGCTCAAGGCTGGCTACTTCTATTGGCATTATTGTCATTGGTTTATTTGTTAGAGGTTAACGGTTATTTGTTTAAGTCTAAGGGTGAAGCCTAGCTCTTTAAGAGCTTGGATATCACCATCAGTTAAGGACTTGCGTCCTGTCAGCTTCTGTATGGATCGTTGCACTGCGGCATCGACCACGTATGTCAACGTGTTTCCATACACTTCTCTTTGGGTTACTTCTATTATCATTGGTTTATTTTTTTCTTTGGTTAGATGTTTACTCGCTTGCTCGATGGCAGGAGGTGCATAAAAAGACAACGTCTAGTTGATGCTCCTTAGCGTATCCTTTGTGGTGGTGTGCTTCGATTCTCATCTGAGAGTTACCGCACTTGGTGCAAGATGTAGGTCTCGTAAGAACACCCTTCTTGATCGCCCGCCTCACGGCTTCATGTGCGCTCTTCTTCTCGGGTGACTTCCTGTAAGCGGCTCTCCTTCGGTCAGCGTAGATGCCTTTCTTTTTAAGGTAGTCCCTACGTTGGGCGGCACGCTTACAGTCTCGGCACTGCGTCTGCAATCCGTCTGGCTTGCAAGCGTCTCTGTTGAAGTCGCTCTCAGGCAGCTCCTGCTTGCAGCCAGAGCAGAGTTTCACACTGGTCTCCTGTTGCATACTAATACTTTGGTTCTATACATTGACGGGCGTAGTCCACATCACACTGGCGGATCTTACCTTTAACGTTAGCACGTAACGTCCTACGGTGGGCCGGAGTCAGTCGCTTGTGCTTGTTCATATATCGGAGCGCATTAGGGTGGGGTTCTACCCACATCCAGTTACGTTTCAGTCCGCCGTCTTCGACGTAACAACTAGTCAGGCTCAGTAGTCCTGCTCGAACGAGGGGGATATCACTCTCCCTTACGTCATCCGATTGTGTCCCCTCTGCGAGGGCCATTATTCTTTTCTCGTCTGCTTTCATTTTTTTATTTCTACTAGGTGTTAGTTCATTCCAACACCGACTAAGGCTATGGCCCGAAGACCATAGCCTACGGCGGGGCTAGTGACCGAAGTTGAACGGGTTCTCTGGTGGTCCATGACACACGAAGAACCAGTCCTTCACTTCAGCATGCTCATCCTCTACAAGCTTACCAATCCACGAGAACATGTTCGCTTGTGGTGTCCCCCTCTGCACGACAGTCGAGGCTATCTTTACAGCAGGCTTGAGCTTGCGGTGGAACTCAGTGTAAGACACACGCTCTTTGTTCGCAGCGATCAACGAGTTGAATGCCTTCAACACAAGACGCTTGTCCTTCTCGGACAGCTTCTTGATCTGAGATACACGGTACTGCGTGCATTTAATCTGACCGTTTACAATCATACCAACTTAGCATTAAGGGATTCAATAATGACACGACGACCAGCCTCAATAGAGGACTCATCAGCAGACAACAGGTAGTCAGCGAACCGTGTCTTGTGCTTGGCAGCAGTGCCATACTCACTTGAGTATGCCTTGCTAGCATTCGACGTGCGGACCCCAACACCTTCACCACTAGTCCAATACTCAGTGCCTCCGTTCAAGACATCATACATCGTCTCACCACGGTTCCCCTTACCATCGAATGCGAGATCCGCGATGCCGGATACGGTGTTCATGGTGCGGGTTGAGAACTTCTCAGTCTTCATGGCATCCTGCAAGAAGTAACCTGCCACGATGGGAACGATGTCCTGCTTGGACACCTTCTGTGCAGCGAGGATCTCCATCGCTTCGATATGCTTACGCTGCCCTTCAATCAGACCAGCGATGCTCTTCGAGAGGTCAGCACACTTCACATCCACGTCACCACGATGGGTGACCTTCAGATTAATGAAGCCCTTCTCATCTTTGAGAGCCTGCATGATCGAGTTCCGACAGACCAGACGGAGGCCAGACAGGAAGACCCGAAGAGCTTCCCCGTTGTGACCACTCGTCACGTTCAGGTAGGTGTTATGCTTGTCACCATTCACATCATACTCACCCATCTTGTAACACATGAAGAACATCTTCAGGTTGTTGAGGTTCCCCATCGACGACAGCGTGGAGTCACAGTCAGTCTTCCTCAACGCTTTGCTGACTGCCTTAGCAATCACCTCGTTGAGGATGACTGAATACTTATCCGTTGCCATGTGCAACGGAACACGCCTGTTGTCCGGCGTCCTCGCTATGAGAGCGCGCTGCTTAGGCAACGGGATTGTCAGCCCGTCCAACGTAGCGTGGACACGGGCCTTCTCTATCGGGTGGAACACACCGTGACGCTTGGCATCACGAGGAGTTATGAACTCACCCTCCGACTCTACCTCAAGTCCGTGATACATTTTGTATTCACTTCCTTGCGGAACGAGGACGGTGTCGAGTTCATTGATGGCTTCTACTGTTGTATTTGTTTCCATTTTATTTGGTTCTTTCTATTGGTTTTGGTTTTAGTTGGTGCTGAGACCATTCTCTCAGCTGGATTCATTGATAATAGGTTGTGACTAACTTGTGTCAAATTTATTTTCTTTCCCCGTAGATACTAGCTTCCAGCCGATTCCGATACCAGATTCAAGGTAAATGATACGGGATTCGGGGTAAAAAACTATTCTCTCTTACCCTTAGTTCTATAATATATATACTATAGAACTAAGGGTCTGGAGAAAAAGTTTTTAGATCGACATCTTGAACGAGGCATTCTTGAGCAGGTCTCCCAACATATCGTCGAGCGACTCACTCAACTCCTGCTTGACGTTGTATTCCATATCGTGGGCTATGCTATCCATGTCTATGTGTGATGCCACGTCATCGATATCCATAGCATATGCCACGTCATCAGGATCTACCTCGACGTGCTTCGCCACGTCTTCATCTCTGATATGCTCGGCGATGTATCTCTCATCTATGAACAGGGCTAGGTTTTCGTAGTCAAGCACACCATCTGATAAGACGATGTTCTTGAGTTCATCTTTAAACAACCAGATTGCTACGTTACGGATCTTAGTTGCTACTGTCTTCTTCGTGTTGGCGATTGCCTTCTTTATTGTTCTCATTATTTCTTATTGGTTTGGTTTGGGTCGTCAGTTTCAACGTGAAACAACGCACACCCTACAACGTCGATGCCTGTCGAGACATAGACGCTGTGTGGGTATGGGTTTCTACTAGTGGACACTAGTAAGTGCAGGCTCAACGACGAAGCCTGTCTCATCCTTCTTGGCCAGCCCCTTCTCAGTAAGGCCCACGACCACACCCTTCTTGTCGAGGAACCTAAGGTCTGTCTCGTCACCACTCACCACATCAAGCCCTAAGTATTCCTCAGGTAGCTGACCACGGAACACGACTGCCGTGTTCACTCCCATGTGGGCCAGCTTCTTGATCCAGTCGTCGTTGGTAACTTCAGACCGTGAGTAGGTGAGGTGGTAGTTGCTAGGCCAGCAGCCCCCCTTCAATCGTTGGGATGCCTTAGCCCTAGACATTGACTTGGTGTAGTCATAGAAGGTCACATCAGGGAAGAGATCGAAGATTGTCTGGTCCCTCTTATCGAAGAGGCTGGTCTTCTCACCTACCACAGTGAGCTTCTCCCATGAGATGTCCGATGTCAGGTTGAGTCGGAAGCATGGCTTGAGTCCAGCTCTCTTAGCTGACTTGATACTGGACCTGATCTCCTTGATCAGCTGCTCCATGAAGGCTTCACGATCTTCAAAGAACATCTTAGTCTTGTCGATGCGTGCTTGCTGCACTGTCTTCATGATGCCTCGGCCTGCTGTATTGAGGCAGGCTAAGGCACATCCCTTCGATGCATAAGGGCAGGTGTTATATCCTGATATCTTGCTAGGGGCTAGGTGAATACCGTAAGTGCGGTATCCGATTGCTTCTCCCTTGATTGTCTTATTGTTTCCAGCGTTTAGTAGTTTCATTTTTCTTATTGGTTATTGGTTATTGGTTATTGGTTTTACTAGTGTCCACTAGTCGCATATCTGATCCAGTAGTGACTGGTTGATCTCGACCCACTCATCCGATGAGTGGTCTGTCCACTTGGTCCAGCGTGGGCGGATTCCGTTGACCTCTTTGTAGATGTCATAATAGGCTTCCCATTCTGACGCTTGCTCATATTGCTCGACGGTCTCAAGACCGTAGTGGGCGCACCATTCAGCGAGAGCCTCTGGATCTGTATACTTCACAGGAACAAACCAGAGGGAGTCTGGATTCTTAGCTCTTTCGGCTTCGTGTCCAGCCGCTCGCTTGGCTACGTGATCTTGGATTTCTTTGCTTACTTTCATATTGTTTATTGGTTATTGGTTTTACTAGTGGTCACTAGTTGTCTCGGTTGAGGGGGTCTAGGTTGAACTGATCCGCGACTTCTGGGGATAATTCAAAACAGATATACTCATGCGCCGCCTTACCGTAGCGGACTCCCACAGACAAGCTAAGCCTATCGTCTAAGTAAAAACGATAGGCATCTAGCTTGTCTGTGACTTGGCTAAAGTATTCAGCCGTGTCTATGACCGTCCTCTCAAAGTGAGGATTATCTTTATTGTATTGAGCGGTCTTAGCCCGCATCACTTCCCACAAATCAAGAGGGACTGCGCCAGAGTAAGGCTGATACCAATGACGACCTCCCTCCCGTTTCTCGTGGCACTCTAGTTCGATACGGCGTTCCTTCTCTTGCTCACGCTCCGCATCTTCGGCTCGTTCCAGTAATCGATTCGCTTCCTTACGGACCTTCTCCCTGTTCCCGTCTTTAGGATCGTCACTAGCATGAAACGTATCGAATCCGATGACCCACCTACCATCCTCCTCTTCGGAGTAGGTTAATCCATGATGGATATCAACCATTTGAAGTTTAGGATATGTCTTACCATACCACGGATGGCCTATAGGTAGGGACACGTAGCCATTGAATTCTCCATACCCCTTGATGGGGTTTGGACGGAGGAAGCTGAATGGCGGCATTGTTTTATCGTTCTTTTTTTGCATTGTTCTATTTGGTTTTGGTTTTACTAGTGGTCACTAGTTGATTTCGCATCCGGTATACTCACCGAACTCTTCTGCTATCCGGTGAGGGTAGTTAGCCACTACGTCGAGAGGTAGCTCACCCATTGCGACATACCCTTTGATATGGTTTGCGAAGTCTTGCACTTCATCTTCTTCTACATCCTTCAGAGTTAGGATCGCTTCTCTTGTCTTTAGGAACGGCGCGATGATGGCCGTCAGGTTTTCTTTAGTCATTCTATTTTCTACGTTTCTTTACTTCATTGACTGCCTCCATCACAAGGATGTAAAGGAAGACAGGCATTGCTAATACGCTAGCGATTACTAGCATTACTTCCGGCCCCTTCATTCCTTGAAGGGACTCGCCAATTGTTTTTGCTATTTCGTTCATAGTCTATTTCTTGAGGTATTCTCTAACCCAACGAGGGGTTGGTTTTACCGACAACTTATCCCACGAAGGGACGTATCCGTGGTCGGCGTATTCTAATGCAGCAGCATACGCTGCTTTTTTACTCGGGAGATAGGCACAGCATTGGTCTTTAGAAGACCATGTGAATCCTTTTATAGCTCCGCTTGTGTCCACTACGGCGTAGTGGTCTTTATGGGCATGTATTTTTGTCATTGTTTTTTTTTGTTTCTACTAGTGGACACTAGTTCCATTGTCCTTTTCCGGTTCGGATCTCACGATCCTTGTATGTTTCAGACGATTCATCCGTGTCGATAGATGTCTTTGTCCATCTACCTATCCGACCGGACGGTAGACGTTCAAAGTCGAGGTATATTACCTCACTGACTACTTGGTAGCCATCCCCCGAGGCGACCCAGTCCTCTATGAAGAGAGACACTTCACCTGACTCCCCCAAAGAGGGAAGGTCTCCGGTGATTTCTTCCTGACGGCACCCTAAGATGCTGCATAGGGCGTTTAATGTTTTAGTTTCTTTGTTCATGATTTTATTAGTTGTAGTTTTTACTAGTGGACACTAGTCGATTGAGATAAGGGCTTGGATATCGTCCAATGAAGATTGGACTTTCTTCGCTTCCTCCGTATCAGGTTCCATGTCTTCCAGCTTCGCCTTCACACGGCGGAGGGTTTTAAGGATGTTCTTAAGATCATCCTCTGGCTTTTTCTCTTTCGGTTCTACATACTTGCCCCAAAGCTCAGGATTTTTCTTGAACCTTCCCCAGCATCCACCAGCACGGCTGTTGAGTTTCTTGGCGGAAATCTTCTCACCCTTCCAATCAAGGTAGAGCTTGTAAGCTTCTAGCATATCGGCATTGAAGTCTGGCCATTCCCATCCAGCGAGATAGCACATGTTTGCAATCTCAGTGAAGTAAGGGCTAGCATTCGTGCTTCGCTTACTAGTGGCCACTAGTGCTTCAAAGATTGCCAAGCTAGCAGCATTGTCTTCCCCTTCAGCTACGAGGGTTTCCCATCGATTGAATAGGGTAAGGGATGCTTGGTCTATGCTATCGAACATAAGGTCAATTGCAGCGATTAGGTCATTTGCGGTTGTATTCTTTTTCATTGTATTAGTTTTATTGTTTCAGGCAGTTTTGCCTTCAACCTTACAGGGAGGCAATCATCTCTTTCCTTTTACCTACAAGGGTTATTGATCCAGACAGCCCACCTTCGCCCAAGCCTTCAATCCGAAGGGTGAATCCTGAATCCCTGATCACTAATCTTGATTTGTGGTTCGTGGTTCGGGATTCGTTATTAATAGTTCGCGCGCGGACTAGATAGACGCCACCCGTAGGGTCGGCTTTTTTTTTTCGCGGCGCGCCGTATACATATACCTATTTAGAAAAAAATTGACGGTGGTGCTACGTTTAGTAGGGTATAAGCATGCCGAAATACGACCCGAAGAAGAAAAAAGAGTATTACCAGAAACATCGAAAAGAGCGTCTAAAATACCAAAACGACTATTATGAGCGCATGAAAAGTCGAAGAGTGCGGACTTTTGAGATTATGGAAGAGCTAGAGCCTAGTCAGTTTAATGTGTATAAACAGCAGATAAGTGTTTACAACAAAGAGTATTACAGAAAAAATAGGTCTAAGATACTACGTAAGCGAGCAGAGACGAGAGCGAAAAAGTCGAAATAAAAACTTTTCTTCTAGACCGTTAGTTCTATAGTATATATATTATAGAACTAAGGGTAAGACAGAAAAGTTTTTTTCTGGCCTTTGGAGTTAGTAACAAGTTAAACACATGAAGATACCAAAAGGGTGGAAACAAATAGAAGGAGCGTCTAATTACGCGCTATCGCCGGAAGGACATATACATAGTCTGAAGTCAGGTAAACCGATGTCACGGAGGTGGCGGGGTCTCCGTTTCTGGTCTTCAGTTACGTGTGACGACGGTAAGTATCGTCAGATCGCACACGACGAGTTGCGGTATCAATCGCACGGTTTACCAGATGAAGAGATGAAGATTGTGGGAGGTTACCCTGACTACAAGGTGACGCCGTATGGCGCAGTCTGGAAATACCGGAAGACGCCTCGGAAGTATCGCAATAACCCATTCTTAGTAGAGACTAAAGACATCGGTAACAAGGAGTATGTTAGGATGGTTACTGAGGACGGTAGGCGTCATTGGGTCCGCATGGAGAAGATCATGGAGGAAGCTTACCCCAATGATTGACATTGACTGTCAATTCAATATACTCGCCAAGTATGTCAAACTTAATTGACTTAGACGGCCTCGACTTAGGGAGCCTTGATGAGAAGGGTAAGCCTGTTGAAACACGTCTCAAGGATGTAAAATCTGCTGTTGGTATCTTCGCAACCTTACTTCGCGCAGATGAGAAGTCCGCTGTTAACCGTTCTCGGATTGATAGTATGTTTGACGGCAATGCCCCATACAGCCAATCGCAGTTAGCAGCTAGTGGTCAAGGTCTCAAGACCAACTTGAACTTCGGCGAAGCGCAGCGTCTGCTAGATATCTCTCTTTCGGCCTACGTTGACCTCTACACGTCTTTAGAGAAGCTAGTAGAGGTGAAAGCCACAACGGGCGAGAGAAGCGAAGTAGGGCCAAAGGAGGACATCGTAGCGGAAGAGCTTACAAACTTGTTCCGCCGCTGGCCAGAGTTTCACAGTAGCTACCTTCGCCTTTGCACACAGTTCATCAAGCACGGCGTAGGTATTGCCTACTTTGACTCA
>Ga0181393_1000138_pt1 | contig 25701 bp, 14 predicted proteins | sample 16SPOviralmetaG_FD_130122 | JGI IMG/M metagenome (GOLD analysis project Ga0181393, IMG submission 130122) | Marine viral communities from the oligotrophic San Pedro Time Series (SPOT) site, San Pedro Channel, CA, USA - 16 SPOT_SRF_2010-10-21 | ecosystem: Environmental > Aquatic > Marine > Strait...
CTTTGAAGACGTTTTAATGGCTTGTATTTTTTACGGTATGCCTATATTAGCAGAGAATAACAAACCAAGACTTTTATATCATTTTAAAAGAAGAGGTTATAGAGGTTACTCAATGAACAGGCCAGATAAAGTTTGGAACAAACTATCAGCCACAGAAAGAGAAATAGGTGGTATACCTAATACCAGCGAAGATATTAAGCAAGCTCACGCAGCTGCTATAGAAACATATATAAATACACATGTTGGTATACTAGAAACTGGATACGGAGATATGTATTTTCAAAGAACTTTAAATGATTGGGCTAAGTTTAATGTTAATAACAGAACAAAGCATGACGCATCTATAAGTTCCGGATTGGCTTTAATGGCTTGTAATAAAAACAGATACATACCTGTTGCAAAAAAAGAACGTAAATCTATAGATTTAGGGATTAAACGATATAACAATAGTGGAAACATTTCAAAAATACTTTAATAAATGAGGATCCAAACTAATACAAACAGCTCTTTTCCTAGCCAAGTGGTTAGCAATGAAGAAAAAGCAAGCTTAGACTACGGTATTCAAGTAGGTAGAGCTATAGAAGGGGAATGGTTTCAAGAAGGAAGATCAGGAAATAGATATGCTCAAGCGTACAGTAATTTTCACCAATTAAGATTATATGCTAGAGGAGAGCAGTCTATACAAAAATATAAAGATGAGTTATCTATAAACGGTGATTTGTCTTATTTAAATTTAGACTGGAAACCAGTTGCTGTTGTATCAAAGTTTGTTGATATTGTAGTTAATGGGATGTCGGATAAAGGTTATAAAATAAACACTATTGCTCAAGACCCTTATTCTGTACAAGAAAAAACAAAATATGCAGAAGCGGTTTTAAGAGATATAAATTTAAAACCAGTTCTTGCTGAATTTAAAGAAAATCTTAATGTAGACATATTCAACACTTCTAATCCAGAAGAACTTCCTGCTAGTAAAGAAGAACTAGATCTTTACATGCAAATGAATTTTAAGCAGCAAGTAGAAATTGCAGAAGAAGAAGTTATAAATAACGTTTTAGATTTAAACAAATACGATGAAACCAAGCGTAGATTAGCTTATGATTTAACTGTTTTAGGTATAGGAGCTTGTAAAACACAATTTAATAAAACAGAAGGAATAACAATAGATTACGTAGATCCAGCGTATATGGTTTATTCTTATACAGAAGATCCAAACTTTGAAGATGTTTATTATATAGGAGAAGTAAAATCTATAACTATACCTGAACTTAAAAAACAATATCCTGATATACCTAAAGAAGAATTATTAAGGATACAACAAATGCCTGGTAATTCTCAGTATATAACAGGTTGGGGTAATTATGATGAAAACACAGTTCAAGTAATGTACTTTGAATATAAAACATATCATAATCAAGTTTTTAAAATAAAGAAAACAGACCAAGGTCTTGAAAAATCACTGGTAAAAAATGATGGTTTTAACCCACCGCCAAGTGACAACTTTGATGTAGTAACAAGAACAATTGAGGTATTATATACAGGAGCTAAAGTTCTAGGTAACAACTATATGCTAGAGTGGAAACTTGCCGAAAATATGACTAGACCATATGCTGACACTACTAGGGTTAAAATGAACTATTGTATATCTGCACCAAGGCTTTATAAAGGTCGTATTGAATCTATAGTTAGTAAAATAACAGGATTTGCTGATATGATACAGCTCACGCATCTTAAGCTACAGCAGGTTATGTCTAGGATAGTGCCTGATGGTGTTTTCTTAGATATGGATGGTTTAGCAGAAGTTGATTTAGGTAATGGAACAAACTACAATCCAGCCGAGGCTTTGAACATGTATTTTCAAACAGGTTCTATAGTTGGTAGATCACTTACTCAAGAAGGTGGTGTGAATCCAGGTAAAGTACCTATTTCAGAATTATCTTCATCATCTGGTCAAGCTAAAATTCAAAGCTTAATAGGAACGTATCAATATTACTTACAAATGATACGCGACGTAACTGGATTAAATGAAGCTAGAGACGGCAGCATGCCAGATAAAGATTCTTTAGTTGGTTTGCAAAAGTTAGCAGCAAACGCTTCAAACATAGCCACAAGACACTTATTAGATTCTTTATTATATATAGGATTAAGAACTTGCGAAAATATAAGTTTAAAAGCAGCTGATTTAATAAAACATCCTTTAACTCAAGAATCATTAAAAAATTCAATTAGCACATTTAATACTAAAACTTTAGAAGAGCTTATTAATTTACAAATACACGATTTTGGTATTTACTTAGAGCTAGAGCCTGAAGAAGAAGAAAAAGCTAAGCTTGAACAAAATATACAAGTTGCTTTAAAAACTCAATCAATAGATTTAGCTGACGCTATAGATATTAGAGAAATAAACAATATTAAATTAGCCAATCAGTTTTTGAAGTTAAAGCAAACACAAAGACAAAAGCAAAAGCAAGAAGCTTCTCAACAAAATATACAAGCTCAAGCACAAGCAAACGCTAAAGCTTCAGAAGCCGCTGCAATGGCCGAAGTTCAAAAACAACAAGCGCTTACTCAAGAAAAAGTAAACCTAGAGCAAGCAAAGTCTCAGTTTGAAATACAAAGACTTCAAACAGAAGCTCAAATAAAAAGAGAGCTTATGGCTGAAGAGTTTAATTACCAAATGGAATTAGCAAAAGCTAGAGCGGGAGTTGAATCAGATAGAGAAAAACAAATAGAAGATCGTAAAGATCAAAGAACAAGAATACAAGGAACTCAACAATCAGAAATGATTGACCAAAGAAAAAATGATTTATTACCTATTAACTTCGAGTCAGAAGGTAATGATGAATTAGGTGGGTTTGATTTAGGTTCGTTAGGTCCTGAATAAACCTTTTATTTATTTAATTATATTATATTATGTCAGAAACAGTAAAACAAGAAGGCGACTTTAAAATAAAGAAGTCTAAAAGAAAGATGAAAAACTTAAACAAGACCAATGAGGTTATAAAAGTTGATTTGTCAAAACCTCAAGATGAGGTAAAAAAAGAAGAAGAAGTAACTAAAGTGGTTATACCTTCTGAACCGAAAGTTGAAAACAATGCCGATACAGAGCAAGAAACAACAGAAGTGGTTGCAGATAAACCAACCGAAGTTGTACAAGAAGTGGGTGAACAAGTATCACCAGGGGAAAACACCGTTCAAGCTGAAGATTCAAAAGAAGAGTCATCAGTGCTCTTGCAAGAAATAACAGAAGAAGAAGTTGAAGAAGTAAAGCAAGAAGTTAAAGAAGCTAAAAAGCAAGCTGAAGAAACAGGTAAACCTTTACCAAAAAATATTGAAAAGCTTGTTTCTTTTATGGAAGAGACAGGTGGAACTATAGAAGACTATGTGAGACTTAATGCTGATTACTCTAATATTGATGATAACACATTGCTTAGAGAATATTATAAGCAAACAAAGCCACATTTAGATAGTGAAGAAGTAGACTTTCTTATGGAAGATTCTTTTTCATTTGATGAAGAACTAGAAGAGGAGCGAGAGATCCGCAAAAAGAAACTCGCAATGAAAGAAGAAATCGCAAGAGCAAAAAACTTTTTGGAAAGCACTAAGAGTAAATACTACGACGATATCAAGTTGAGACCCGGCGTAACTCAGGAGCAACAAAAAGCTATGGAGTTTTTCGATCGCTACACGAAGGAGCAGGAGACTGCATCTAAGCAACATAATGATTTTGTAGAACAAACTAAAGACTATTTTAACTCTGATTTCAAAGGTTTTGATTTCAATGTAGGTCAAAAAAAGTTTAGGTATGGTGTTCAAGATCCAAATAAACTAGCTGATAAACAATCTAATATAACAAACCTAGTCGGGAAGTTCTTTGACAATAAAGGTAAAATAAAAGATTCAAAAGGTTATCATAAGGCTATTTATGCTGCTGAAAACGTAGATACTATTGCTAATCATTTTTACGAACAAGGAAAAGCCGACGCAATCCGAGAGGTGGTCGATGGATCTAAAAACCCAAGCGCGGAACCTAGAGCTGCTGCTCAAACAAATGGTTTTGTTAATGGAATAAAGGCAAAAGTGATAGGCGGTAATTCAAATGATTCTTCAAAATTAACAATTAAGAAAATTAAAATTTAAAATTAATAATTATGGCAGCAATTGCAGTGAGCCCAACATTTGGCTCAATTACACCGTCTCAAGAGCAACAGCTTTTGGAGACCAACTACCTGGATTTTACAGGTGCTAATGGAAAAAACTTTTCTCAGCAGTACCTTCCAGAGATTTATGAACAAGAAGTAGAGCGTTACGGAAACAGGACTTTGTCTGGTTTCTTACGCATGGTTGGTGCAGAGATGCCAATGACTTCTGATCAAGTTGTATGGTCTGAACAGAATCGTTTACACGTTTCTTATTCAGATGTATCTTGTACTTCTACTACAAACCTTAGAATCGCTCAATCAGCAACAGTTCAAGGCGTTATTTCAGCACTACAAACAATTGTAGTTATGGAGCCAGCAACTGGAGAAGAATTGAAATGTATTGTTGAAGCAGTAGTAGGTGCTAGTGGTACTTCTGGTAACTATGACTTAACAGTTAGACCTTACACTCAAGCAACTCTTCACGGAGCTACTGTAGACTTTACTGGTAAAACTAATCTTAAGATTTTTGTTTACGGTTCAGAATACGCTAAAGGATCTAGCGATCTACGTGAAAAAAGCATCACGCCTGCTTTCACTCAGTACAATAACTCTCCTATTATTATTAGAGACAAGTATGTGATCAACGGATCAGATACAGCTCAAATTGGTTGGGTAGAAGTTGCTACAGAGTCTGGAACTAGCGGATACTTGTGGTACATGAAAGCTGAAGCTGAAACACGCTTACGCTTTGAAGATTACTTAGAGATGTCTGTTATTGAAGGTGAGCTTAAAGGAGCAAATGCTAACGCAGCTGTACCTAAAGGAACAGAAGGTCTATTTGCAGCTATCAAGTCACGCGGAAACGTTGTTACTGGATTTGCGGCACTAACAGCTCAAGCTGACCAACTAGGTACTTTTGATAATGTTCTTAAAAACCTTGACACTCAAGGAGCTATTGAAGAAAACATGCTTTTCTTAAACAGAGACATGTCTTTAGATATTGACGATATGCTTGCTGGAGTTTCTGCAGGTGCACAAGGTGGAACAGCTTATGGCTTGTTTGAGAATTCTGAAGAAATGGCGTTAAACTTAGGTTTCACAGGTTTCCGAAGAGGTTCTTATGATTTCTATAAGACTGATTGGAAATATCTTAACGATGCTTCAACTCGAGGTGGTGTTGCTAAGCCAAGCATTGATGGTGTTTTAGTTCCTGCTGGAACTTCTACTGTCTATGACCAGGTTTTAGGAACTAACATTCGTCGACCATTCTTGCACGTGCGTTACCGCGCTTCGCAAACTGATGACCGAAGAATGAAGTCTTGGTTGACTGGATCTGTTGGAGGAGCTTATACTTCTTCTTTAGATGCAATGGAAGTTAACTTCCTTTCTGAAAGATGTCTTGTTACTCAAGGTGCTAACAACTTTGTGTTGTTTAATGCAGCTTAATAAATAAGCAATTTTATTGTAATGGATCTGGCTGGGTTGAAATACACCCAGCTAATCCTTTACTTTTTTTAAAACTATTTAATTATATTATATCATGGCTAAAAAAGCTACAGCTAAAAAAGTTGAGGTTGCTCCTCAGGAATTACCAACACCACCAAAGGTGGTAGAAACACCAAGAGTTAAAAAACCTTCTTGGGAAATAAAAGATCGAACATATCTACTTAAAGGACCTCACACTCCTGTTACTCACACTATACCATCAAGGCATAGTAGAAGATATCCATTACTTTGGTTTGACGAAGAAAATGGAGAGCAAAGAGAATTAAGATATGCTACTAATCAAAACTCTCCTTTTGTTGATGAACAAAGTGGTGAGGCAACATTAGGTCATATAACTTTTCGCGACGGAGTTTTGTCAGTTCCTAGAGAGCTACAAAATCTTCAAAAACTTTTGTCTTTATATCACCCTTTAAAGGGTAATAAATACACTGAGTTTGATTCGGCTGTAGAAGCAGTTGAAGATTTAGATGATTTAGAGCTTCAAATAGACGCTTTAAACGCAGCGAGAGAAATGGAAATAGAACAAGCAGAAGCAATAGTAAGGGTAGAACAAGGAACAAAAGTTTCTTCAATGAAGTCTTCAGAAATAAAAAGAGATCTTATGATGATGGCTAAAGAAAATCCTGCTTTATTTTTAAATCTTGCTAATGATGAAAATGTAGGTCTTAGAAACGTTGCTATTAAAGCTGTAGAAATGGGAATAATAAAATTATCTCAAGATCAAAGAAGTTTCCATTGGGGTTCTAATGATAGAAAACTAATGACAGCTCCTTTTGATGAAAATCCATATTCAGCTATGGCTGCATTTTTCAAAACAGACGAAGGCGTAGAAGTTTACAGATCTGTAGAGAAAATGATAAAATAACATGTAATACTATATAGTAGATAGGTCACTCTTAATGAGTGGCCTAGCTATTATTCTAAAAAATATAAAAATGGCGGTAAATATAAACACAGTATATACTACAGTATTATACATACTAAATAAAGAGCAGCGGGGATATATTCCACCAGCTGAGTTTAATAGTCTTGCTGTGCAGGTTCAAAATGATATTTTTGATTCTTATTTTCCTGATGGAAACCAAGTAAACCGCTTAAATCAAAGTAATAGACAAAACGATACAGAGTTTTTTGATATGTTTAAGGATATATCATATAAACTCTTTCCTTTTGAAAAAGAAACAGACTTTACGTATAATGCAACTCCAAACTTTGGGTTTATATACACAGGTACTAAAACAATATACAAGCTAGGAGAAATTATCGCAACAACTCCAGCTTCGCAAACAGGGAAACCCTCTAATATAGAGTCAGTTGTACAATTAACAAGTAAAAGTGATTATACAGAAATAACAAGGTCAAAGCTAACTAAGCCAACCGCTGAACATCCTATTTGCTTCACAACACAAACAGCCGCCGCAATCGCGCCAGCAACAACTCCACAATTATTAATCAAAGTGTCTCCAGCTTCAGCTACGACAACTTTAAAAGTTAACTGCTTATTTAAGCCAACTGACCCTTCTTGGGGTTTTACAGTAGGTTCATTAGGTCAGTATGTTTATAATTCTGCTACTTCAGTAGATTTTGAATTAGATACTTCAGAACAAAACAACCTAGTAATTGAAATATTAAAATATGCAGGTATAATAATTAAGGACCCGCAAATAGTACAAGCCGCAGCGCAAGCGTCACAACAAGAAGAAATAAACTTAAAACGTTAATAAATGGCACTACTAACCGAAAACAATAGACAATATTATGCTGGAGCTCAAGGTTTTATGTCAGCAGACCCAGCCGCTACAGGCCAAACTTTTACATGTACATTTGATACTGATTTAGTTTTTGGTAGTCATAATCCATTAGAAACAAACTACGCTTTAAATAACTTTAAACTTTATACTGCTGCAGTTGGTGTTGCTACTTACACTGAATATACTTCAGCTTATACAGTAGCTAACAATGTTATTACAATAGCAGGTAATTTAGCAGCAAACACAAGCGTTGTGGTACAGTTAAAATCAACTGAAGGTGGTAACTATGGCAACAGAGACGCTTATGGTTCAACTGTAGAAGAAAACTGGGGCTCATATTCGTACATTAAATTAAACGATGTTATAGACAACTTTATGGTAGCTTACGTTGGCGATGGTAAGCTAGTAAATAAAGTAAAGAAAAGTGATGTGCTATTCTTTGCTAAAAGAGCTTTACAAGAATTTAGTTATGATACTCTTAAAAGCATTAAGTCACAAGAATTAACAATACCTGCAAGTTTAAGTGTCCCAATGCCTCAAGACTATGTTAATTATGTTGATATACATTGGATTGACAAAGCGGGCATAAAGCATATAATATACCCTACTACATTAACTACAAACCCATACTCCGTGCCATTGCAAGATGGTGATGGCGTTCCTACTCAATCAAATTTTAATAATAATTTAAAAGGTACTTCTCAAACAGAAAAAAGATGGGATAGTAACAATTTAAAACAAATTAATAACGAGATAGACAGTACTACATACTGGGCAAATATATACGGCGGCGGTTTTGGTAATGGATTTGGAACTTTAGGTGGTCAATACGGTTTACAGCCAGAGTTATCTCAAGTAAATGGGTGGTTTACAATTAACGACAAAGAAAATAAGTTTAGCTTCTCTAGCGATCTTAGCGATCGTTTAATTGTGCTTAATTATATATCAGATGGTTTAGCCGTAGACAGTGACACCAGAGTGCCTAAAATGGCCGAGGAAGCAATGTATGCATATATAAGTCATGCTATAATATCAACAAGGTCAAATCAACCAGAATACATAGTAAATAGACTAAGCAGAGAAAAAGCTGCAAAACTAAGAAACGCTAAAATAAGACTATCAAATATTAAGCTAGATGAATTTACCCAAGTAATGAGAGGTAAATCCAAATGGATAAAATCATAAATTTATATGGCTAAAGTCACTAATACTTTTATAAAAAGTAAACTAAACAAAGATTTAGACGCTAGACTAGTACCTAATGGTGAATATAGAGATGCTGTTAACGTACAAGTAAGTAGATCGGAAAGTAGCAGTGTTGGTTCACTTGAAAACGCTTTGGGTAATGTTTTAGCCCACGACTTTAACTTAACAGATCAATACTCATGTATAGGTCATTTAACAGATGAAACCAACGGTTTAATATATTTGTTTTTAACTCAAAATTTAGACACAAGTACAGACGAAAGAGTTTATTTGCCAAATGGTGGTAATTATATTTATAAATATGACGTAGAGTCTGGAGTTGTAACAACTTTAGTTTCTGGAGCTTTTTTGAATTTTTCAAAAAGTAACCCTATATATGGAATTAACTTATTAGAAGAGTTTTTATTTTGGACAGATAACAGAAATCAACCAAGAAAAATAAATGTTAATTTAGCAAACGGAACTTATTACACTACTGAAGATCAAATATCTGTAGCTAAATATAACCCGTTTAATTGCATGCAGCTTTTTCAAGAAGTTGGCTCGAACACTGGAGTTTTAGAGTCCAACATGAAAGATATAACAAGTAAGTTTTTGCCAAATGGTGGATCTGCAACTGTTGTTAGCGCATCTGCAGGTAATACTTCTACAATTACAATAAACAACATACAAGGTCAAATATTAGGCGATGATAGCGAGTATGCTCTTCAAGGAGCTAAAATATCTACAGTAAATAATGTAACTGGAGCATTAACTGATACAGGTTTTACAGTTGATACTTTTTCTTATGCAGCTGGCCCTCCGGTAGTCACATCAATAACACTTACTGGTAATTTTAATCCTGGAACTGGTGATGAGTTAGTTTTTAATCCAAATCCTTATTATGATGAAGAGTTTGCTGGAGATGAGAATTATTTAAAAGATTTATTTATAAGGTTTAGTTATAGGTTTAAATTTGAAGATGGAGAATATTCACTAATGGCTCCTTTTACACAAACTGCATTTATACCAAAACAAGATGGATATTTTATGTATGTTGATGAAGATGGTCAACCTAAAAAAGACGATTTATCAAACACATATAGAAGCACTGTTGTTTCTTTTATGGAAAACAAAGTTGATGATATAAAGTTAATTATACCAAGACCAGACGTAACAGGCTCATTAACAAGTAGTTTAAAAATATCTGAAATAGATATACTAATTAAAGAATCTGACGGTTTAACAGTAAAAGTTTTAGAAACAATAAAAGTAAATGAAAGTGCTGCTTTTAACACTTCTGGTGATATTATTTATCAATATAAATCTACAAAAGCTTATAAAACTTTACCAAGCGACGAAATAACTAGAGTTTACGACAAAATTCCAGTAAGGGCTTTTGCTCAAGAAATAGCAGGTAATAGAGTTATTTATGCAAATTTTCAAAATAAACACACGCCACCTTCTTTTATAGATTATAACGTAGGCGCTGGTGAAAAATCATCTACAAATATTAATAGAGGATCTTCAGTAGTTGATTCTCCTGGAGCTCCAACAACTGGTAACACTATAAACTTACAAAACAGCACAGGTAATATAGTAGTAGATTCAATAGTAACAGGTATTGGAATAACAGCCGTAACAAAAGTAACATCTGTTACTGGCAGCCCAGCTACTCAAATAACAGTTACGCCTGCTATATCAAATCCTGGTATAAATGATAATGTTGTTTTAACTTTTAATCCCGCTTCAAAAGACGCTGATAAAACAAGTAGAATTGATTACCCAAACTCTTCACTTAAACAAAATAGAAATTATCAAGTTGGTATTGTTTTATCTGATAGATACGGTAGACAATCAAGTGTTATACTATCTGATAACTCAACAATAGATGAAACTTTTATAAATTTTGGTAATTCAACAATATATAGTCCTTATGATAGTTCTGACACTGTTGTTAGACCGAGCTCTTGGGCTGGTGACTCTTTAAAAGTTTTATTTAACTCTCAAATAGGTCCTTTAAATCCAGTTAGAGGAACTGGAGCTCAAAATACGGCTCCTGGGTCTATAGAGTGGCCTGGTATTTATAATGGAGATTCAACAAGCTCTGACTACAACCCTCTTGGTTGGTATTCATACAAAGTAGTTGTTAAACAAACAGAACAAGAATATTATAACGTATATTTACCAGGTATAATGGCAGCTTATCCTAATAACCAAACTTTAGAGTTAGGCAGCACGTCTCATGTTGTTTTAATAAACGACAATATAAACAAAGTTCCTAGAGATTTATCTGAAGTTGGCCCTGACCAAAAACAATTTAGAAGTTCTGTGCAGTTATTTGGTAGGGTTCAAAACTCTGCAGAAAACATTACAACAGATAATTACGGAAAACAATCAAAACAATATTATCCCGGTCAAAACACTGATACAGCAACCATTATATCTGTAATGAGAGACATGTTTGAAGTTCCTACATCTTTATCAAACACTGGTTTTTTACAGTTTTATGATTATGATTCTAACCCTTTAATTGCAAGAATATCAACTAGTAGTAAAATAGGACATAGATCAGATACAGTAGGTGGAATACAACATTTAGCTGTATATGAGACAGAGCCTGTAGAGTCATTATTAGACATATATTGGGAAACTTCTACATCTGGTTTAATAAATGATTTAAATACTTTAATTGCAAATTCAACAGGTGCTGTTACAGGTTTAAGTAGTTGGACTCCAGATTTTACAGAAGCGGCAACAACTAGTCCAGCTTCTTCAGCAGAAATATTAGCTAACGATTTTTCAGTTGTAAATACTCAAGGAGTTAGTGTAATACCTACAAGTCTTACTATAACAAGCGTTATTGATGGTAATGGAACTAATTTTATAAATCAAACAGCTTATTTTACACTAATATCAAGAACTGGCGCTAGTGCAGGTTTATTTAACATTGCTATTACTGGAGGTTATTTTAACAATATATATTACGGTAGTAATTCTAATTTAAGAACTTTTACTTTTAATTTTACAGCTGTAGTAGGTGGTTCTACAACGTTAATAACTAGAACAGCAAGTTTAGCAAATGTTGCTCCAAGTATAACTTCATCTGTGCCCGCTCAAGGAAATGTATTCACAAATAACCAGGAAGCAACTTTTGTTACAATAAAAGGAGTAAACGGTTCTGCAAATACATCTTTAAGAAATAAAGATTTAAATTACAATATAGTAAAACAACAAGACTCAAATGGTAATGACGTAAACTTTTTTGGACTATCAAGTACTGGCGTTGACGGAACAGAGTTTAAAACATTAATACAAAATTTAAGTGGTGGTTCAAACCCAATGGGCGTAGGTGATTACACTTTAGAAGTAGATTTAAACGACCCTAGCCTTTCAGTTACGGCGTCTTACGTTATAAAAATAGGTGTAGTACCAGCTTCTGTTTTTAATTTACAAATGGACACATCTTCAGGTTCTATAAACGGAGTCATGTTAAATATTAATCAAACTGGAAACCCAAGTAATGGATGGTATATAATAATAGGTTATAACTTTACTCAATGGCAAGGTAGCGGAAATGGAACTATAACTCAACCTTTAGAAATTAATAGAAGAAATGCTTTAACAAGTGTAACCACTGGAACTTGTCCTAGTACTGGCACTTGGCTTTTTGCGGCTAATGAAAGCAATGTGAAAAGTTTATTTAGAGATGCTTGTGGAAACGCTCAACCTACAGAAACAGCTGTGTCTAATTTTACTAGCTATCGTTATCAAATAATACAAGTGTAATATCATAAAGAAATAAGTAATAATAATTATGTCAGGAGTAATAGTAGAAGTAAAATATTTTAACACTTTTGTACTAAAAAAAGTAGTTCAATCAACTAATCCTACAGGTAGTAGACCTCAAAACCAACCTGTTTGGAACGGTTCATTTGGTATACCTTCAACTATAGACGGTAGTTATCCAGTTATTTCAGGTTCTAACGGAACAACAGAAAGTGATTTTAGCTGGGCTATAGAAGAGTCAAGAATAAGAGGTGGTTACAACAATACAACGGTTGATTTTTCACCTAGGGCGTATCTTGTTGAAGACGAACCTAATGCAGTTATACTTAGTAATTCATTAATTTATTCTGGAATATTTAATTCAAGAACTGGAATAAACGACACTAATGTTTTTTCAGTTGGAGCAGATATTACTAAAAGTGCGGATCCAGCAAACGGTTCAATACAGTTACTATACGCGGAAGACACTAACTTAACTGTTTTTCAACAATTTAAAGTTAGTAGAGCTTTAATAGATAAAGACGCTATATACTCTGCTGAAGGTGGGGGAACTGTTACTTCTTCTAATTTAGTTATTGGCGTTTTACAAGCCTATTCGGGTAAATTTGGAATTAGCAATAATCCAGAAAGTTTTGCCGCTTATGGTTACAGAAAATATTTTACTGACAAAAATAACAACGCTGTTTTAAGACTTTCAAGAGACGGAATAACTGAAATATCTAAATATGGCATGCAAGATTTTTTCAGAGATGAACTAAATAACATAGACACAAGCTCTTCACCTGGGGTTGTTCAAGGAGCTTATGATTTATACACAGATCAATATTTTGTTTCAATGCAACAAGACCCTGTTTATAACGATATAAGAGTAAGAGAGTTTAAAACAGTAGCTTTTGATGACTCTATAAACGGATGGACTAGCACGTTTACTTTTGAACCTTCAAGAATGTTCTCTGTTCGTAACAAGTTTTTCTCTATGAGAGAAGATAAACTTTGGCTTCATAATTCTACTTTAGTTAATAGAGGTAATTATTATGGTGTAAATAATCCAAGCACAGTTACAGTAATATTTAACCCTGAACCGGTAAGGTCTAAAACTTTTAGCACAATGAGTTATGAGGGTAATAGTGGCTGGAAATTGACTACATTAGCGTCAGATGCAACAGGTAAAGATTATGAGAATTTAGCTTGGAACAGCACTTTAGATAATGCTAATTCTATATTTAGCTATTACGAAGGAGAGTATATAATAAATCCAGCAAATAGTCAAGCTGTCACAAGAGCAAATTATAATGCTACATTTGGAACAGTTAATCCACCGTATCCAAGGTTGCACGCTGGTTTTGATAGAAAAGAAAACGCTTATGTTGCTGGCTTAGTTAACAATAGTCCAGCAGCGAGTGGAGAAATAATATTTGGAAACGTTATAAGTGGTATAAAAGGATTTTTTGCTACAGCAACTTTTTCAACAGATACAACAACAGACCCAGGAGGAGAAAAACAATTGTTCTCAGTAGCAACAGACTTTTTCTCTAACAATGGATATTAATAAATTAAATAAATAAAACATGGAAGACGAGCCAATAAATCTATCTTCAAAAGGATTAGCAAGCTTAATGCCTAGTATACCAACTGGAAATATACAAAGTCAAGGTAATATAACTTCTGTTTTAAGTAATAATAGTATTGCTTCTAAAGCAGGTAAATCTCTTTTTGGTAACCCAATGATGTTGTCAGGTATGATTGGTATAGCTGGATCTGCTGCTTTAGGTATATATGGCGTGGTTACAGCTAATATACAAAGAAGGGCCGCTATTAAAGATCAAGGCTTTGCTCAAGATAGGTTAGATTCTTTAATAGAAAATAGACAAGAAATTGTTAATCCATATGATGAAATACAAGATTTAAGCGGTATGCTTAGTAATCCTATGGCTAATTTAGGAGTTGCAACTCAGGCGGCTGAAATTCAAATTGAGCAAGCTGATATATCGTTAGCTAACACTTTAGACACCTTAAGAGCCACTGGCGCGAGCGCTGGTGGTGCAACAGCTTTAGCACAAGCTGCTTTACAAAGTAAAAAAGGAGTATCTGCAAGTATTGAACAGCAAGAAGTTCAAAACGAAAGACTTAGAGCTCAAGGAGAACAAGCTTTACAACAAAGACAAATGTCTGAAGCTCAAAGGGTACAACAGGCAAGAGCACAAGGTGAGGCGTTTGTTTTTGGTCAACAAGAAAGAAGAGAGCTTGCTGATATTGATAGAGCTGCTGGTCAATTAGAAAATGCACAAGCTAGACAAGCTCAAGCAGAAGCTGATCGTATGGCTGCTATAGGAGCTTCAATAGGTGGTATTACAGGAACAATAGGTTCTATGGCACAATCTGGAGCTTTTAATACAGCTTTAACAAATCCAAATGATGCTATTAGCGCATTTATGAAAAAATAGTAAATATGAGTTACAGAAACCCACAACAAACATTAAACAGAAGTGCTGGTAAGCTTTACGGAGACGTTGCTCAAAGCATAACATCTGGTATGCAACAGCTATCTTCAGCTTATAGAGTAGACCAAGCTGCAGTTAAGCAAAATAGAGACGAGATAAACGCAATGATTGAAAAAGCGAACAATCAAAAAATATTGTTTGACACTACTTTAAATCAAGCTTATCAAGATGCTGGAGTTTGGTTCGACCAAGAAAATAAAGATAGACTAAGTGAAGAAGCAAATCAAGTTTCTTTACTAATGCAAAAAAGCGTTAAAACGCCCGAGGAGATGCAAAGAATATCTAACTTTATGGGTTCAGCTGATGTAACTAAAAAAGACTTTGAAACATTTGGAACACTACTTAGCACTTTAGAAAACGATTTAAAAAACGGAGGTAAAGAAGGTGGTGTAAGTAACTCTCAGTATTCTGATAGATTAAAAAGAGCTAGAGCTTTTGCCGGTTTAGACGGTGGTAAAGTAACAGTCAACACAGACTTATCTAAAGCTGGAGGACCTAATAACATGTATACTTGGACATCAAATGATGGTAAAACTACTTATACTATGGACTCTAAAGAACTTAGAAACATAGAAAGCAAGCCGGGTTTAGGTATGTATAATGTTATACCTCAATACACTGAAACTTTCACTGGTTTTGGTAATGAAGCTATTAAAGGTTTAGGTAGTAAAGCAAACTATACAAACGTTGTCGCAAAAGAAATTAAAGACCAAGATGGAAAGGTTGTAGCAACACAATATGTTAAAAAATTTAATGAAAAAGGCTTTTACGATGCTATAAGGCCTCAAATGCAAGGTCAGGCAGACGCATACATTAACAGTGATGCCCAAAGTTTTGTAACTATGTATAATCATATGATAGCTAGAAACCCTGAAAAGTTTTCAAATGTAGAAGAAATAAGCCCAGCTATTGATATTAAAAAAATAAATGAGCTTAAACCAAAGCTTGTTGAAATGATGTCTTATAATGCTTTAAAACTACAAGGTAATAAAGATATAATAGTTAGCACTAAACAGGTTAGCGACGAAAAACAAAGCACCTCTGTCTCTAGAGCGCTAGATATAATGATGCCAGTTGCAGATGCTATTAAAAACAACGATGAAAGATATTTAGTTGGTATGCCTTATGATGGAGGAGAAATAAAAAATGCTAAATTAAAAGATGGAGTTGCACAAGTAGAAGTTGTTTACGGAGCTGGAACTAAAGATAGAAAAATCCAAAGTAAAACTATAGACTTTAACCAACCAACAGAATTACAAAGATTTATAGATCAAGGTATATTAAACAAGTTTGGAAAAGACGAAGATTCAGATGAAGCAATGCTTCAATATAGCGCTTTACGCCCTTTGGTTTTTGGTGAAAGTATTTTAAACTTATCTTTAGGAGCTGGAGAGAGCTTTAATAACATGCTTTCACAGTCACAAGTTCCGGCTTCTTTACAAGATATAACTAATTTACCTTTTGTTACTTCAGAAGATACTGAAGAAAGAAGAGAAAGTTTAATGTCTGGTAAAGAACAGAGACAAGGCGAAAAAACAGCCAAAGAGTTTATGTCTCCATCTGAGTATAAAAAATATTTAGCTAATAAATAAAAATAATAGTATAATTTTATGGACGAAAAATTGTTAATGAAGTTGTTTACTCTTAGAGAAAATGACTTTGAAAATCAAACAGAATTTTTTAAAGCTTTTGAATCTAGCGAAGATGAACGTAAAAAAACATTTGATGCTTTGGTAAAAGATGGTTTTATAGGTACTGAAGATCAGTTTAGCGAAATAGTAGGCTTGGGAAAGTCAAACGGTGTTGTAGCAACGGATGCGACTGTAACACCAGAGCCGGAAGCGTCCGAGAATATGGTTTTAAAATCGGAAGATACTTCTTCGGATTTTACAGAAACAATTAAAACAGCTCAAGAGTTTTTATCTCCATCTGAGTTATTAAAATATAGAGCTTTTGAAAACTTTAGGCAAGTAACACCTGAGCAGCAATTAAAAATAGATGAAGAAGCTTTTAATTTTGTAATTAATGAAAAGCAAAAATCTGTAAAAGTTAAAAAATTTCCTGATAATCCAGCTAGTATTTTTATAGACAAACTAGTTCCAAACGAAGAGTGGTTAAAAACTGAAAATGAAGCTATATCAAGATTATTAAAACAAGATAGTTTTAAGGATGTAACATATAAAGAAATAAAGGCAAACCCTATATTTAAACCCGATGTTGATAAAATAATGGCTGAAATAAAATCAGAACAGCTATATCAACAACAAAGAAACTCAAATACAGAAGAGCTAGTTGAAAGTATAAATGATAGAAAAACATTTTTAGAAAAAGCTGAAGACTTCAGTATGGGGATGTTATATTATTCGCTTAGGTCTAAATTTGGAGCACCTGATTATGAGTTCAAAACAGAAGAACAATTAAAGTTAGAAAGTCTTGATAAAAAAATATCAGAAGGTTTAGATGAAAAACAAAAAAATGAATTAAGATATTTAAATAATGCTAATCAGATTAGGTCTAATATAAGGACTGAATCAGAAAAACTTAGATCTAGACAATATACAAATCAAGAAGATTTTGATGCGGCTAATCAGTTGTTAAAAGATTTATTTCAAACAGATAAAGAAATATATGAAACTCAATCAAAAAAGTTTAAATCTTTAAATAAAATTGTAGAATAATCACAAAAAGTATCTTCAGACTTACAAGCTATAGAAAGAGACTATAACTTATTACCTAATTTAGCGACAAATGTTCAAATAGCAGGAATACAGTTAGCAAGTGCTCCTGTAGAGTTATATGATTATCTTGTATATAGACCTATAACAGCTCTTTCACAAAAGCTTTCCGGTAAAGATGATGTTAAAACTCCTGTAAATAACATGATAGGAGAGCTGTCTATGCAGCAAGAAGAAAAAGGTTTTATAGAAAGCTTTAGAGACCAGAAAAGAAAAGTTGTAGATCAACTAAGGTCTGGTATAGCCGAGTCTAAAGAGTTTGACGATTTGCAAGATGGCGATGATTGGGGTAGGTATTTTGCTGAACTACTTGGTAGTCAATCAATTAATACAGCTATATTGTTTAGCACAGGTGGCGCTGCTCTACCTATTTTAGCAGCTCAAGCTACAGCGGGTAGTTTTGAAGACATTGCTGAAACAGAAAGACAAAGTCTTATAGAATATGAAACGTGGAAAAATTCTGACGAAAGAACTAGAGGAGAAGAGCCAGAATTAATACAATACACGCCAGCTCAAAGATATATAACAGCTATTGGTAACGGTGCTTTAGAATATTATACTGAAAGAATAAGTCTTGGTATAATAAATAGATCTAAAGCCGCTTATAAAAACTTACCTGGAATTAAAGATGGTTTTGCAAAAAGCATTGGAAATATAGTTAAAAAAACAACACCAAAAGGATTAGCTAAAAACGCTTTAATTGCCGCATATGATGGAGCTTCAGAAGCAGGTCAAGAGGGATTTGTTCAATTAGGATCAAACATGTTTGACAGGCACATTTTAGGTAAAGACGTTAACCTATTTGACGGTGTAAAAGATGCTACATTTAGTGGTTTTGTAATGGCTAACGGAGTGTATAAAGCTCCTTTGTTATTTAATTCAATATCAACTTTAGTACAAGGTCCTGACGCTACGCAAAAAATAGGTAAGGCTAGACAGCAAATGAGAGAAATAGAAAAAACTCTTTTATCTGAAGAAAATTTATCTATGTCTAAAGAGTCTAGACTTGAGCTTGAAAAAGAACATAAAAGGTTGTTAGATGAGTCTACTGAAGCAATAAACAAATCTTTAAACCTTTATGGTGAAATGCCAAAAGAAATTATAGAAGAGTTAGGTGAGCTAGAAAGAAAAGAGTTTCAATTAAGAAAACAATATCAAAAAATTAAAGATGATCCTGGTATTCTAGAAGGTAAAGAAAATTTATTGAACTCTCTTAACAAAGAATATGTAAAAATAAAAGCTCAGCAGTATAAAATACTTGGCCCATACGAGTCTGCAGATGCTAAAGAAAAAAGAATAGCTTTAAATATTAGAAAAATAGAATCTGAAGTTAAAGTTGTTGAAGATTTTATAGGAAAAGATAATGTTATTGTTTTTGACACTGCTAAAGAATTTGCTGAAAAAACTGGAAGCCCTGAAAATGTTGACGGCGTTTATAGAAAAAAAGATAATAAAATATATATAAACAAACAAAGAGCAGCAGAAGTAAACGCTATAACAGTAGGCTCGCATGAGCTTCTTCATAGAATAATGGAAAACACATTTTCTGATGAAACTAAAGGAACGGCTCTTGTAAATAAGTTTATAGATGTTTTAAAAGAAAAAAATCCTGAGGCTTATGCAAAAGTTCAAAAAAGAATTGACGATAATTATAGGTTTAATGATGACGGTTCAGAAAAAGACTTTTCGGAATATGCAGAAGAGTATTTTAACGCTTTCAATGATGTGGCATACACACCTAGTCTTGGAGAGTCTTTGGTAAATTTTGGAAAAGATATACTTGAATTTTTATCTTTAAAACAAATAGGTTTTACTAATGTTGACTTTGCAGATTCTAACGGTAAAGATGTATATGACTTTTTGGTAGATTACAAAAGAAAATTTAAAAAAGGAAAGGTAAGTAAAAAAGCAAAAGCTCTTTCAAAAGAATCAGACAAGGCAAGAAAATCTTTTGAAAATGTAGTGTCAAAAGATAAAAAGTCTATAACTAACGTTTATACAGAGCTTCAAAAAATCGATGAGTTTGAAGCAGATTTTAAACCAACAGAACAGTCTAAAAAAAGAAAACAAGAGTTATTAGAAGAGGTTAGAAAAGAAAACATATATGAAGAGCTAAGGCAAATAGATGAGTTTGAAGCGGATTTTAAGCCAAATGAACAAAGTAAAAACAGGAAAAAAGAACTATTAGATATAATAAACAAAGAAGAGCAAGAAGAAATCGTTAAGTTTTCTAAAAATAAAGAAGCTTCTGATGAAGTTCAAAGACTATTTAATGAAAAGCCTAGAGACTGGGAGTTTAAAGTTATAGAGCAGATGAGACCTATAACAGCTAAGCTTGCGGACAGAAGAAGAGAAGTAACTGGTTTTGATCGACAACTTTTAATTGATGAAATAGAAACTGGTGAAAGAGGTATTTTAGATTTAATAAGAAGTTATGATCCTAATAAAAACGATTCTTTAGCTGCTTATATAAATACTTTATTAAGCTTTAGAGCTCAAGAAAGCTCTAATCGTGTTTTAAAAGAAGTTTTTGAAAAAGATGTGACTGAAGAGGTTGGTGTTGCAGCTCAAGAAGATGATATATCTATTGAAGAATCTGTAGATGAATCAATCAAACCTACGGAAGAACAAAAATCAAAATTAAGAAGACAAATAAGATTACCTGATGAGCAAGTCGAAAAAGTACGGGAAGCAGTTAGAAAAACATTTGGAACAAGACTACCTTCACTTCAGTCGCCTAAATTCAAAAAAGCTCTTAGAAAAGCTTTTGACACCGAACTCTTCAAAGAATTAAAAACTAATGTTTTTAAAGCTAGAGATGATTATAAGTTTTTTATGTCACAAAACTGGAAAGCTTTATACGATGCTATTCCTCAAGAGACTTTAAATCAAAGCTTTGCTCCATTTAGAGAAGCTGTTTTAGACGAAGCTGGTAAGCAAAAAAGAGAAAAGACGCCCGAAGGTGAGCGTATATTTAGAAAAAAGAATATAACTAAAGAAGAGTTTTTAGATTATTTCTTTAGTCCAGATCTTAGTGTTTCTACTAGAGGTACTAGAAAAGACGCTATAGTTAGAATGGCAGCTCAAGAACTTGGTTTTGATGCTATAATGGAAACTATACAAGAGCCAGAAGTTGCTAAAAAAAGAGAGTTTATAGATCCAGCGCAAACAACTGAAGAAGTTGCTAGAGTTTTAGGAAAAGGTTTAGGTGATAAATTCTCTATCACTACTGAAAACACAGCTAAAGCAATACTTCAAGAGCAATTTGGTTTTACTGAAAACCAAGCTGATGATACTTGGTATAATTTAAGCGATAAGAACACAGCAAATAAATATGTAGATTTTATTAAAGATGTTTTAATACCTGCTTTTTCAGAATATCCTGGATTATTAAATAGATCCCAAGTAATTAATAGAAAAATTACTGGTGATAGAGATAAAAAAGGTCAAAAAGTTGGCAAAGTTGAAGGAATTTTAATGAAAGCTCTTTCTAAAGTTAAGGTGCCAGCGTTAAGTGAAAGAAGTAAAAACAGTGAATTTGCTAAACATAGATGGAAAAACTCTGATGTTGATCTAACGGCAGACGCTAAAGCTTATTACAATGAAAGAAATGTAAAAAACTTTGATATATTTTGGGAAACAATTTTTGATATTGTAGCTAAAGATCCTAAACATATTGTACCTATACTTCACATGTTAGAGGCTTCTCAAAATGAAGTTTCTCATATACAAAGGCTAGGCGCAGAATATAAGTATTATGATAAAAACGTAATAGAAAAAGGCGATAAATTATATTTTGAACATGCTTTACAAAACACTTTAGCTTATCAGTTTTTACTTTACTCAGTTGCAGAAAATGTTAATTCTAAAAATGGTAAGGAAAACTTTATAAAATATAAAGAGAAATTAAAAAATAATTACAAATTAATTGGAGTAAGTAAAGCTGATAATATAAAACTTGACAAAGCTGGTTTTAAACTATTAATGCCAGACGGTTTTGATATAAATAAAGATGGATCTTGGATTGTTAGGTACTTTAATGAAGTAGTTGCAAATATAAACGGTGGTATAGACCCTAATAATTTAGTATCTTTTATTAGTCCTGAAACCAACAACTTGGCTGAAGATTTTAAAATAAATAAAGAAGGTAAAAAAGATAAATTTAGTATAACTTCTGAAAAAGATTCTCCTTTATATAAAGAAATTAATAAAATAATTGAAAACAAAACTAGCATAGCCGCTTCTGAAACAATAAGTGATGCTACAGCTAGAATACGAGGACAAAAAAATAAAAAATTTAGATTCTTTATACCACCATCTGCAGATGATTTTGCAGGTCTTATGTACTACATGCTAGGTAAAGGTGAGCTTGGTAATAAGCAAATGAAATGGATGCAAACAAATTTATTTGATCCATACGCTAAGGCTGAAGCTAGAATAACCACAGAGCGAGCTAAGATTACAAGAACATATGAAGCTATTAAAAAACAGTTTGATATAATACCAAAAAATCTTAGAAAAAACATAAAAGATAGTGAGTTTACAAAAGAACAAGCTGTAAGAGTATATATATGGAACGCTACAAAACAAACAATACCTGGGCTATCTGAATCAGAACAAAAGTTTTTAGTTGATTATGTAAACTCAAATAAAGATTTAAAAAACTTTGCTGATAAAGTTAAAAGTGTAAGTTTTGGTTTTGGATATTCTAAGCCTAATGAAGCTTGGGTTACTGGTAGTATAACAACAGATCTTTTAGAATCTTTAAACACAACTAAGAGAGAAGCTTACTTACAGCCTTGGCAGAAAAATGTTGATATAATTTTTAGCAAAGAAAACTTAAATAAATTAGAAGCGGCTTTTGGCAGAGAATATAGAATAGCTTTAGAAAACTCTTTAGAGAGGATGAAAAGTGGTAGAAATAAACAGTTTGGACCAGACACCAACACGGCTAAATTAATGAACTGGGTAAACGGATCTATTGGTGCTATAATGTTCTTTAACACAAGAACAGCTGTATTGCAGCTTTTATCTACAGTTAACTTTATTAACTGGTCTGATAATAATGTTTTTGCAGCAGGTAGAGCTTTTGCAGATCAAAAACAATATTGGTCTGATTTTAAAATGTTATTTAATTCAGATTTTCTACTTAACAGAAGGCAAGGTTTAAAAATGAATGTTAACGAGGCTGACTTAGCCGAAGAAGCAAAGAAAAACGGACCTATGGGTGTTATTAATAGAATACTAAAAGCCGGTTTCTTACCTACTCAAATGGCAGATAGTTTTGCTATAGCTGCTGGCGGTTCCACTTTTTACAGAAATAGAGTTAATTCTTTAATGAAAGATGGTGTTGGGAAGGCCGCGGCTGAAAAACAAGCATTTCAATATTTTAGAGAAGCTGCTGAAGAGTCTCAACAGTCAAGTAGGCCTGATAAAATTAGTCAACAACAAGCAGGTCCAATAGGACGATTTATACTGGCTTTTGCTAACACGCCGTCTCAGTATGCAAGAATAATTAAAAAAGCTGCATTAGACCTTAAGAATCGCCGAGGAGATGATAAAGAGAACGTATCTAAGATCATTTACTACATGACTGTTCAAAATCTTATATTTAATGCTTTACAACAAGCTATGTTTGCGCTTGCATTTAATGACGATGATGACGACGAAAAAACAAGAAGTAAATATGCTAATGTTGCAAACGGTATGGCTGATTCAGTATTAAGAGGTCTTGGTTTATATGGAGCTGCTTTTTCAACACTTAAAAACTTTTTACTTAAAATATATAAAGAAGGTCAAAAGAAAAATCCTAAGTATAGAGATGCGGCTGTAACTCTTCTTAAGATATCTCCACCAATATCTTCTAAAATATCAAGACTTGAACAGGCTGGAGCTATATTAGATTTTGAAAAACAAGAAATTAAAAAAGCAGGTTTAGACATAAACAATCCAGCAATTTTAGCAGCTGGACAAACGATAAGTGCTTTAACAAATTTACCTGTAGATAGAGCTGTTAAAAAAGTTCAAAATATAAATTCTGCAATAAATGAAGATTTACAATTATATCAAAGAATAGCATTGCTTGGTGGTTGGAATAAATGGGATTTGGGTATACAAGACAAAAAAGAAAAAAAGAAAAAGAAAAAAAGTAAATACATAAAAACAAAAAGAATTAAAACAACAAGAGTTAATTAAAAATGAGAGATATAAGTAAAGCAATTGTACATTGCACTGCAACTCCAGAAGGGAGACATACTACAGTCGAAGATATTCGATCATGGCATAAAGCCAGAGGGTGGAGTGATATAGGTTATCACTATGTAATTTACTTGGATGGTTCAATACATGAAGGCAGACCTATCGAAAGAATGGGTGCTCATTGTAAAGGACAAAACAAAGGGTCAGTTGGCATCGCATATGTTGGAGGCATAGATAAAAAGCACTTAAAGCCAAAAGATACAAGAACAGAGGAACAAAAAGAGTCCCTTATTGAAATTCTTACGGAACTAAAGCATTTATACTGTGATCTAGATATATATGGCCATAGAGACTTCTCTAGCAAGGCCTGTCCTAGCTTTGATGCTAAGGAAGAATATAAAAAAATAAGCAACGCTTGGTAAAAAAAACAATATGGGAAAATTATTAGTAAAAATAGGAAAGAAGATTATTGAAGTAAATAATCATTTAAAAAGAAAGTGGAACTCTATGTTGAGTTTCTTAATGTTTAAAAACGTATAAATAAAAATGGCTAGAAAAAAATCTGCAATAGATAAATTCGATGAGTTTAGTGAGGGAACAGTGGTAGGTCTTTCTATAAAAACTTTAATCGCAGCAGGTATGACTGTGGCGACGATGGTGTCTATGTATATGACTCTTCAAGCCGACATACAAGTCGCGATGGAAGAGCCTAAACCACCAGTCACAAAAACAGAATATGAACTCCAAAAAGAAATGATGGACAACGCTATTATTGAAACTAAGGAAGACATTAGCGAGATAAAGAAATCTATAGATAAAATGGAAGAAAGATTATTTAACCAATCAAGAGGAAGGTGAGTTCTTCAACTAATGGTTTTATAATCAAAAACTGGCAAATCATCTTATGGTTTGTTATTGCTGTATTTACAGCAGGAGGAGTATTTAGTGAGTTTACATCAGTTAAAGCAGAATTAACTATGGTGCACGACAGACTAGACAAAAAAGTAAAAGTAATTAATGAGCTGGAAGACAGGCTGATAGATATAGAAAAGCAACTAGAATATGAGCGAGGTCTTATTGAAGCTACTATGAAACAAAAAAGGAACAATATAAAATAGGCGTACCATACCTAAAAGTTCCTGTAACCAAGAAGGGGATCACATTATGTGGTCCCCTTTTTTTTATTGGTCTTTTAAATAATAAAGTACAACAAAGAATATGGCTGAGGCTAAAACAAAGCCATATAAAAATCCTAAAATAAACATACTCATCTATATATCATATATATGCATGTGTATAGCATAATTAAACATAGCGCGCATTTAATAATTAACCGTCGCACGACAAACAGTTTTCATCCATAGCACTTGCAGCTATGTCACCTCTTAATACACTTTCAGTTCTAGTATAATACAAAGTCTTAACGCCTTTTTTCCAAGCATCCATATGAACTTTGTTTAACCACTTAGGTGTTGCAACACTTGGAAATGCTAGGTTAAGGCTAACTGACTGATCTATATATTGTTGCCTTATACCCGCTTGATTAACAAGTTCAAGCTGATTGATCTCTTTGAAGGTTTTAAATACTTCTTTAACAGGTATATCGTGATCACCCATGAGCACGTCGTCAAGTTCTTCTATGTCTTGAACAGAACCTCCGTCACCTAGTATCTTACCCCATATATAATCGTTATTTAAACCGTTGTCTTCCAACACATTTTCTAACGTGGGGTTTTTCCTGATAAAAGTTCCTTTGGCAGACTGCTCTGTAAAAACATTAGCGGCCCAGGGCTCTATTCCGGGTGAAACATTACCAGACAACTTACTATTACTAACAGTGGGAGCAACAGCACGAAGATGGGTATTACGCATACCAGTCCCACTACACCATAAA
>Ga0181393_1000141_pt1 | contig 25364 bp, 33 predicted proteins | sample 16SPOviralmetaG_FD_130122 | JGI IMG/M metagenome (GOLD analysis project Ga0181393, IMG submission 130122) | Marine viral communities from the oligotrophic San Pedro Time Series (SPOT) site, San Pedro Channel, CA, USA - 16 SPOT_SRF_2010-10-21 | ecosystem: Environmental > Aquatic > Marine > Strait...
TAGCAAAAGCGTTTAACGCAGAAGGCGGAGTGGCTAGTTTGGCTAATGGCGGACAAGCTGAATATGGGATAACAACCCTATGAGTACACGTAAAGTTGTACGACCGTTATTTCCACAGGCTCCGGTAGATTATAGTCAGAACTACACTGCCGAGGTTTTACGTGCGTTTTCTGTGTTTTTAGAGCAAGTGCAGAATCCAGGGGACATACGTGCTACAACACTTACATTAACCGATTTACAAGACAATAATCAGGGATTAGAGGTTGGTGCAGTTTTCCAGGTAAATGGTGTATTACACATCAATCTGGCTAACCAAGCATTTCTTCCTGGAATACAAGCAACAACGGGTGTAGGACAAGTTACAGTTAGTACGTGAAGGCTTTGATGAATTTAAAGTCTTCCGATATAATCATTACTCAATTTACGGAGCAATAGAATGCAAGCCTCTCTACATAGCTCAGAACCCATAGAACTTCCTGCTGGAGGTATAGCAACCTTTTTAACCGCAGAAACTGGCTCTTGGGCGGATGAAGACGCTATTCCTAACACTGGGATTGCCTCTGTAAAGCAGGTAGCCGATCAATTAGCGGAGTTTGGTAGGTACGAAGACTCTTACATGATACACGCGGCAGAAGGCGAAACCGTAGTACCCATGGCTGTTTTTGATAAAAACCCTTTGCTAAAAGAAAAGTTATTTTCCCAAATGCGGGAAATGGGCATAGACCCCGACGAGTATGTAGTAGGTAACGAGCTTAATTCTTTAAACCCTGTCACAGGCCAGCCTGAGTTTTTCCTTAAAAAGCTATTTGGCAAGCTCAAGAAGGGTATTAAAAAAGCTTTTAAAGTAATTGCCCCTATCGTGGTGCAAACGTTTTTAACACCAATCTTAGGCCCTATGGGTGCATCAGCGGCTACAAGCTTCTTGCAAGCTAAGATTTCTGGAGTAAGCACCAAAGACGCTTTTAAACGAGCAGGGATTGCTGCGCTTACTACGGGTATCTTAAAAGGTGCGCAAGGTGCAAAAGAATTTGGCAAAGGAGCACGCCTTGACGGGTTTAAAGAGGGCTTTAAGTCTTCGATGACCGGAACGGAAACCTTGGGCAGTATCGCATCAAACAAAGCCCAAGAGCCTAATAGGTTGGCTCAAATGCTAGGTGTTGAACCTACGGCTACCCAAACTGCAAATACTGCTGCAAGTAAAGCGGCAGAAAGGGCCCCGTTGTATAGTGCAAGTCGATCTCAGGACGCGATTAACAATCAAACTGGCGTTCAAATTGGAGACGCGGCGACCCTTGTAGAACCAAGTGCGTCTTACGTCGATCCAAATTCGCTACCGAATGCAACCTTCGCATCGATGCCAAAAGGGGTATCCGAGGTTGGCACTCAAGCGGCGACGCAAGATATGAACTATTTAGGCGATGCACTTTTAAAAGATTTAAATCCTCCAGCGGCCTACACCCCACCTAACAGCGTGTTTGAGCGTGGTAAAAACATCTTTACAAGCGGCGGTCGAGGCTCTGGGGTCATGGATACTTTGGGCGACATCAAAGATTTCGTTATAGCTCCCGATGGCGCGGAGAGCTTTATGGACCGGTTCGCTGTTCCTGCGGGTATAGGCTATTTGGCTTTGGCGTCTAACGCGCCTACCGATGAGAGTGCTCCGGACTTCTTTAGAAGCGGAGCCGCACTGGATGAATTCTACAGGGATCGTCCTCGCTACGGTTACGGCTATGGTAACTATCGACCTCCTGGTATGGCAGATGGAGGTCAAGCTTTTCCAAGACGGACCGGTCAGATCGCTGGACCTGGTACAGAAACTTCTGATGATATTCCTGCTATGTTGTCTGACGGCGAATTTGTAATGACTGCTCAAGCGGTCAGAGGTGCCGGAAACGGTAGTCGTCAACGCGGAATGAAAAAAATGTACGACGCAATGCGTCAATTTGAGAGTGCAGCATAATGGCAGAGACACAATATCAAGTAACGCAACGTACTCCTGAGATTGAAGCGTATGAGCTTGGGCTTTTACAGGCGGCTCAAGGGCTAACAGATAAAGCTCTATTTGATCCACGTTTTGAGACCCCTGCTTATCAAATTGCTGGATTATCCCCTTTTGAACAACAAGCTTCCGCGTTAGCACAACAAGGCGTGGGGTCTTACGTGCCCTACTTGCAGCAAGCATCCGAAAGCATAGGCGGTTCAGGGCGATTTCTAGCGGATTCTGCCGTGCCCACCTTGGCCCAAGGGCAGCAGTATGCTCAAGAAGCAGGGCGTTTAGCGCAGCAGCTACGTGAAATTCCTTATCAGTATCAGACCGCCGCAGGGGAAGGCTACCTATCTAGCGCAGGGACATTTGATCCAGCGCAAACTGCTAACTTTATGAACCCGTTTACAGAGCAAGTGATTGATATATCCGAGGCAGACATTGATGAGCGCAATGCCCAACTTCAGAATGAATTAGCCGCTCAAGCTGTGTCGCAAGGGGCGTTTGGTGGATCAAGGTCCGGTGTAATGGCTTCGAGAACAGCACGGGACATGGAGCGGGAGAAAGCGCGTATTGGTAGTCAGCTTCGTGCATCAGGGTATGAGTCTGCAAGAAACGCGGCCCAAGAAGCTTTTGAGAATACGCAGAGCCGTCGTCTGGCTGCTTCACAGGGCATTGGTGGATTAGGTCTACAGTATGGACAATTAAGTCAAGCGGATATAGAACAAATGCGCGGAATTGGCAGTGACTTTGCTGGATTAGCCGGTGGCTATGGTAATTTAGCGCAGCAAGGTGCAAACATTGGCGTACAGCAAGCCGCTTTGGGTGAGACAGCCCAATCATTGCTCGGTAGAGACGTCGCCTCATTGGGTGGCATTGGCGGTCTACAGCGTGGTTTACAGCAAGCAGGACTTGATGCACAAAGGGCCACGAAAACGGATCAACGTAACCAGCCTTTCCAAACTCTAGCCTTTATGGGTGATATGGTGAGAGGTGTTCCGAGCACGCAACAAACAATGACCACGACCACGGGTGGTGGGAGTGCATCTCCTTTCCAACAGCTATTAGGTTTGGGCGGTTCACTTTACGCTGGAAGTAAAGCACTGTCCGGTCTCGGGAGCATAATGCCATGACAATACTAGCTCGACCGATGTTCAATATGCCTCGGCGCATGGCAAATGGTGGCGGTGCTTCGTTTCCTGATTTAAGCGGTGACGGTCAGGTTACACGCAAAGACATTCTAATGGGTCGAGGCGTTGTACAAAAGGCTAACGGTGGCGGGATTGCCTCTATGATGGACCCTGCGATGATGGGTATGGCACCACCGCCCATGGACCCTATGATGGCTCAAGACTTAAACGCCATGGAGAATCAGGGCATGGCGTTGGGTCAAGACTTGGTCGTAAATGCAGAAATGGGGATTGATGCGGCTGAAAATCCGCAGCAAGTCATTGATGCGTTACGCGGTAACCAGTTACCCCTGCAAGCTCGATACGATGAGTTAGCAACGTTTGTCGGACCAGAGGATGCTGCAATCACCCCTACCTCCGTTTTGGCTTTGACCCAACCTGCAATCATCATGGCTAGTGAAGGCGAAGTAGATCAGGGCGTTGGCGGTCTCATGCAAGGCATGACCGGTGATGTGATGATGGAAAATGAAATGGGCATGGGTGTTGGTGAGTTAATGGCTGGCCCTGCGCCTCAACCTGTTCCCATGAACAAAGGCGGTGCCGTCCCAAAGTTACAACGCGGTAGCACAGATCAAGAAACTGCGCCTGGACGTTTCAATTTAGAATCAGAAACGGGTAAGACTTTTGATGAACTTCAGCGTATGGCTGGTATAACAGAAAATGAGAAAAAACTCCAAGACTTGGCTATTTATAGCAGCCTTTTTGATCGCGCAGTGGGCTTGGTGACTAATAAAGATCCACGCACGGGTGAAAATTTAGATGGCAACACCCTTGGTAATATTGCGCAAGTAGCTGGCGGCTTCTTAGGGGATGTTGCTAAAGCCAAAGCTCCCGAATTAACGCGTAACGCACAGTTAAGAGATTTTTCATTACAAGACACTTTGGCCCGTAGGACCATGCAAGAAAAAGCCGGTTATGACCTACAAGCGGCAGAAGTTGCAGCAGGTTTGAGGGGCGTAAATACCAATCAGTTAAGGGACGCTATTCGCGACCCTGATTTGTTGCAACGCTATGCGGCAGGTCAAACGACTAGTCAAGAAACGGCAGATATTGATTTAGCTTTTGCCTCTCTCTTTCCGCCCAGCCCTACACAAGTAGGAGTTGGACCTAGTGGAGAGTTTGTAACTCAAATGGTTTCAAGTCTTCCAGAGGCTTATAAAAGGATTCAACAGCAGCGGGCACAAACGCTTGCCTTGCAAAAGGACCCTACAGTTCAAACACCAGACGACACAGGTGACCTTACAGGTATAGTGGGTGCAGGAGGAAGTCCTGAAGAGATTGCTGAGTTGCAAGCAACAGAAGAAACGCAACGAGAAGAAGTTGATCAAATCATAGCCGATTTAGGAATAGATTCAATTCAAAGTGAAGCTACAGATGCTGTTGCCGACCTATTTTCGGGAATTCCAATTTTTGCTCTTAAAACAATTTTTGACCCTGCTGCGACCGCATTGAGTTTGGAGCCAGGTCCTCAAAGAGTACAAAGAGAACGTGCTACTGAATTGTTAAAAAATATAAACACAAACATAGTAACGGCTAGACTCGCACAACCAGGTATTAAAGACACTACCACTGTTAGAGCCACCTATATGGATTTATTGCCTGACCCTAACCAAGGATCAGCTTTTAATTCCGTCGCATCAGCTTTATCAAAATATGAACAAGCAATTGGTCTTTTAAGTGAACAACGCAAAGAGACCCAAAATGATATTACAAGAGGGGAATACCTCAACGACTTAGCCGGTTTGAGAGACGCAAGAAACTATATTAGTCTAATGGACACGCAAATACTGACAGTGGCTAACGTTGTTAATGCTTTAAGAAAAGATATAGGTATATCGTCTACTAGCTCAAGCTCTTACCGCAAAATTCCAAGAGGGAGCAATAATGGTAGATAAACGCGACTTAAACGCTGGGTTTGAATCTTTAAATAAAGCTTTTACTCCTGCCGCTGTTCCTGATCTATCCGCAGATGTAACTTTTGTTGAAAATGAATTAACAAATGCGCCAGAGCGTTCTTTTATTAATGAAGAAGGAGTCCCTGTTATAGGGCTACCCGTCCCTGTAGATATTTATAAAATGTACACGGGTGAAGGCTATCCAACTGATGTAGGGTATAACGATGAGGACATCGCTAGGAGCCTTATAACGTTCGATCATAACTTACCTGATACAAACGCCGTTTACGAAAATTTACTAAGTCAGTATGGTACTGATCAAGGGATTATTCAACGACTTGCGTCTGACCCTCAAACAGGGCAGCTTTATCGTAGACGCTCTCAAGGGGAAAGCGTTTTTACTAATCTAGCCAGAGGGGCTGGCTATACCGGTGCAATGATGACAGGGGCTAAAGCTGGATCGATGGCTGGGCCTTACGGAGCAATCTTTGGGGGTGCAGCGGGCCTTGTTGCAACGGCAATAGCGGATCAGGTGTTTACGGATCAACGACGATCTATGCCTAGTTCTCGAAATATAGAAATGGGTAGTGAATTTTTTGGAAGCGGTTATACCGGTGCTTTTGCTCCGTTTCTGGCTAAACAAGGCGCAGTAAAAAATACAATTAGTAGCTTAATTAACGATAATGTAAGAAAGCTTCCTTATTTAAACAAAATTACCAACCCTGCGGGTAAAGCGGTAGATCGTTTAGGTGACTTTGTAGAACGAGGCTTTGAAGCAACAAGGCAAAGTCCCAAGTCCTCGTTAACCGCTGAAGGTCTTTCCATAAGTACGGGAACGGGTGCCGGACTTGGGTTTGATGCTATTTATGATAATGTTGACCCCACCTTGGGAAGAGCCGGAACAGAAACTGTTGGGGCTCTTGTTGGTCCAGGTGCATACCTTAGATTTTTAACTCCAATTAAAAACGGAATGATTGGTTTAGCTCAAAAATTTAACCCGACTCAGCGAAAAAACGAATTTGCGGATGCCATGGTTGACATCATTGATCAGATGGGTGTTCGAGATGGGCCGTTCCGATCAGAATCTGAGCAACTTGTACAACTTGCAGGAGAAGGTACGCCTCTTGATCTGTTAATGAAGCAACAGAACATTGATCCAGGAAATCCTACAATTGCAGAAAGAACAAATAATCCAGCCTTACTAGAATTACAAGCTTTTCAAGCAAGACAAGATCCTCAAGGTTTTGGTGCTCGGGTTCAAAACCGAGCAGTAGCTCGTGTAAAAGCTTTAGAAAACTTAATGGGTTCTCTTATATATTTAGACACCCCCGAAACTTTGGGCGCACTGGCAGAGCTTCGAGTAGAGTACTTTGCCAATTCTTTACAGGCAGAGGTAGGCCGAGCTTATGAACTTTACGAAAATGAGCTTAACAGCTTATTGAAAGACGGAAATGTATCGGATGAACTTACAGTATTGTATAAACATTTTAATGACGCATTAGAAGGGGCCAGAGTACAAGAACAAGCTTTTTACAACAGAATTCCTAAAGCTCTTAAAACAGATGCAAGTTTTACTTTAGATGCATTAAAAGTGGCAAATGAATCATATGGAATTGCTACTCAAAACCCAAGATTGGATAGCGGACAAAATCCTTTAAGCATAAGAATAGCTTTACAAGACTTTAAAGAGATATTGGCAGGGGAAGGCGTTGCTAGCACAAAAATAGACGATATAGCTAAAGAAGAAGGTGTAGATCCTGGATTTTTAAACAGTAAGTTTGTATCGGCGGCTGACGGACCTGCCGCCAAAACAGGAAGAAATCCTTTACCTGATCGAATTACTTCAGGTGATCTTGTAAATTTAAGAGAAATTGTTATTGGTGCTTTACGTCGAGAAAAAAGCGCAGGGCAAGGTTCTTCTGTTTTAGCGCAATCGCTCGGTGAATTAGACATAGCTATTCGACAAGATCTTGAGGCTTTAGACAATCCTACAAATGAGGGCGTTACGCTATCTTTAAACAATGCTTTAGATTTTAGCGACGCCTTAAATGATACGTTTAAACGCAGTTTAGTGGGTGAGGCTTTATATAAGAATAAGTCGGCTCCAGAAGTAGTAATGAAAAAAATGTTGTTAACTCCACCTGACGAGGCTGCTCTTGCTTTAAGGGACGTCGACAACGCCGTAAATTTTCTTAACAACCAATTAATTGAAGGGTTGTCTTTTGATAACGAGATTAGAAATCAAATTCTATCTGGTAATTTTATTGCCCCGCCAAATGCTTCGGAGGCAGATCAAGCACTATTCATGCAGTTAAGCGAAACTCCGCTACGGCAAACAGACATAAGGGTGCTGCAAAACAACGTCATAAGAGGTCTTTTTCAAAAATTCAAAAAACGTGATGGTGAAGGGAATCTAATAACTGATGACGCTGGAATTACAAATTATTTGGATAATCCAGAAAACATAAAAGTATTGGAAATAATTAGTCCACCCGTTCAAATTGATGGTGTCAGAAAAAGTCCGTTGATAGATGATCTACAAAATGTAGAAAAACGAAGAGTTTTGTTTAATCAAGTCAATGCCAATGACCCTATAATAGAGGCTAAAGCACAGATACCCATGTCTGTTTTTATGGGCATAGAGGACAATCCTGGAAACGCCATTAGAAGGTTGTTAGGAGTGCCTGGACCAAATCGTCCGGACAATGCAATTAGAGATTTTCAAAATTTAAGTAAAGATGTAGCTAGAGTTTCTCAAGACGATATAGATAATTTAAATTTAAACTTTGAAATCACTCCTGAAGAATTAAAACAAAACTTTTATCAAACGGTAATTAGTGAAGCCTTCACTGTTTCTCGAGGGGATGTAACAACGCCCTTTAGCTTTAAAATGTTTAAAGAATACATGACTGAACCAATTTTGCCTGGAAACAGGAAAACTTTAGGGCCACAGCCTTCTCCCTTACGGATTTTAGAAACCAACAATATTATAGATAGGGCACAATTTAGTAACTTTAATCGCCTTTTAGATGCAGCAGTTGAAGTTGAAGACGCTATAAATAGTAATGATGTAGATCGGATAATAAATGCCTATAGAGACAACCCTGTAACTGCTGAATTAGTACAACGAATTGTCGGTGCAAAGATCGGTACAAGTATTGCTGGTGCAATCGGAGGAGGAGGAAGTGCAGATAGCCTCATAGCCGCATCTGCTGGTTCAAAGGCTTTACGAACTTTATTGAATAAAGCACCTAATCAAGCTGTGACGGATTTGTGGTTAAAAGCGGCAGAAGATGATCAATTTTTATTAGAAATCTTGAACTTAGGTATAGCTCGTAAACGTCAAGGCAAAGGCAAAAAAGCCTCGGAAACTGCAAAAAAGTATTCTGCTTTAAGCGAAGCTAAAACCGTTGGAAAAGCTGCGCTGGATCAAAAACTTTTAACTACAGTAAGAGCAGCCTTAACTAGTTTGGGTTATACGGGTTTACCTTCCGAAGAAGAGGTTATGCAAGAAGCTTACGGAGCCAGCTTATATACTCCACCAGGTCAACGCCCTTCTCCAGGCAACCTTGCGGGGTTCCGGCGCGAACAACTACGAAACCAAGCGGCAGAACAGGCTCGTGTACAAGGGCCAGTGCCGCCTCCAATGGCAATGACCGACCAAGCCCAACAGTTCTTGCCCCAAGGGCCTTCATCTGCTCCAACTGCGCCTAATCCACAAGCTCGAGCACAGTTTGCGGCAATGTTTCCTGATGACATAACCAGTAACCTCATCAAGGCTGATCAGCAGGGCATTATGTCCTTAAACATATAATGAGTAGAGTCACTATTGAGTTAGAAGGAGAAGACGCTCTTGAAGCTTTAGAGCGGGTTGCTGCAATGGAAGAGTCTTTGCTTGATCTTAAAGAGATGGTTTTAGAGATAAAGGATTTAATGCTAAAGCCGACAACCCGTACTAGGAAACCCAAGTCTTAAATTCTTCACCCAACACTTTACTTGCCGTTTTATCTTTCTTCATTAACGCTTCTAGAATCTTCTCATCTACTGTATTAGGGCTGACAATATCTATATAGGTGACCGGCTGACCCTGTCCAATGCGATGAGCCCTGTCTTCTGACTGCACTCTCTTCTCTAAATCATAACCGTTGCTGTAATAGATAACGGTATGAGCCGCCGTTAAAGTTATTCCAAACCCTGCCGTAGCCGGTTGACCTATAAAGTATTGCAGCTTACTGGCTTTATCTTGGAATTCAGTGACAATATTTTGACGCTCTTCTTGGGGTGTTCCCCCGTAATACATGGCTACTGAGTCGGGTCCATAGGCTATGCTTAACTCCCTATGAATGCGGTGTATATCATAGGTATACGTGGCCCATATGATCACTTTACCGTTAGTTTCTTGAAGAATATCAAGGAGTTCCTGAACTCGATTGTTCTTTACTTCTTCTATCTCGCCTTCATCCGGTTGCACAAACCCGCACGTAATTTGTTGCAGCCTCATTATTTGCGTCAAAATATTGTTAGTAGTCGTCAAAATTCCGTCACGTATTTTAGCTAACGCCAACTCTTTCATTTGTACATAGAGCCGCTCTTGTTCTTTGGACAAAGGCACCTCTCGGCGCATATAGATCTTTTCAGGCAAATCCAAACAATCTTTCTTTAACACCCGAGAGCTAAACTTATCCAGCTTCTGCCCTAGTTCTTCAAGGTTCCGGTAGCCTACTACCATGGGAAAATGTCCGCCGCCCTTTTTGTGCTGCTTAATTAGCACCGCATAACGCGCCCTGAAGCTGTAGTAACTTGTAAACCCCAAGGCATTGGGTGAAAGAAAATCGCATTGAGCGTAAAGGTCCATGGGGTCTTTGGTGATGGGGCTACCGGTCAAGATACGTCGATACTTAGACGTCCGAGCCAGCTTTAAAGCATTCTTAGTGCGCTTTGCTGCATGATTTTTGATGGTGGTGCTTTCATCCACAATAATTAAATTATTAGGATTTAGTTGCAAAACCTTTAGAGCACTGTCGGCTCCTTTAGGTGTAGACAACGCCTCAATGTTCATCACCAATATGCTAAGTGTGCCTGGTTCACGGAACTTAGGAACCGCCATATGAGTCATGTTTTTTCTAAAAGCTTTTGTAAACGCAGGGTTCCAACGAACAATGTTGGTTTTTATTCTATCCGGCAAATGCGCGGGTATTTCTTTTTTTACCCAGTTGTCAAAAACCCCTTTTGGGGCTATTATAAGTGCTGTATCGATGTCGCCGTTTTCGTACAGCGCACCCATAGTGTCGATAGCAATTTTAGATTTACCTGTACCCATCTCGAGCAAAAAAGCGTACCACTGCTTTTTCCAAGTAGCCTCGAAGATTTCCTGTTGATGAGCATACGGCTCAACTTTAAAAACATATTTCATAACTACCCCTTGCTTATGCAATCTTATCAGATTAGTATGTGCTGCTCAAGTTCATAAAAAGAACTTTAACCAGGAGGTAATACTATGAAAGACTTTTTTGCAGAGATGGAATCTGACGCCCAAGGTTCTGATGTAGAAACTCTGTCAACCGAAGGGCTGGCTACTGTTGCGGAAATTGCTCGTGCAGTACGTCAAAAAGAAGAAGAAGTGCAATTACTTGAGTTAGCTGTAAAGAAAGCTAAAACAGAACTGCTCAAACTCACCGATGAAGACCTTCCCAACCTTATACTTGAACTAGGCGTTCGCGACTTTACTTTAGCCGATGGCTCAAAGGTAGAGCTTCGCACAACCTACGGTGCTCACATCAAGGTGGATAACCGTGAGGAAGCTTTTGCTTGGCTCAAGAAAGCAGGTCACGACGATATTATTAAGAACGTCGCGTCTTGTCAGTTTGGTCGAGGGGAAGAAGCCCAAGCCGTGGATTTTGTGAAGTTAGCAGAATCGCAAGGGCTACCTGTATTACAAAAGAGAGACGTCCATCCGAGCACCCTCAAAGCGTTTGTGCGAGAGCGTGTTGAAGCCGGTGATGAGTTTCCGATGGATTTATTTGGGGCCTATGTAGGCCAACGTGCAACTATAAAAGGAGCTAAAAATGTCTAAAGCAAAATCAGAAGTAGGTACAGTAGAAGTAGAAAGCCAATTACCAGCGTCAATTTCTTCTTTCGAAGAGGATGGCTTGGAGTTTGTAGAGGATTTGACTTCAGAAGAGATCGGTCTGCCCCGCATTAAAATTGCCGTAGGCACTTCAGATAATCATGGAACGGCGGCTAAAGATGGCGAAATCTATAACCCTGTAACATCGAAGGTTTATGGTGAAGGAATGCTGGTAGTCCCTGTTCATTTCACCACTAGCTGGTGCGAATGGAAGTCGGTGCAGGGTGATGCCCCTGTAAATACTTTTTACTCAGAGAAGGACCTGCCCCCCACAGTTAGACGGGAGGACAAACAATGGCGTGAGATAATTCAAGTCAATGGTGAGGATCACCCAGAAGATAACTACATTGGGCTAAATCACGATCACTATGTTCTAATCGTTGATCCTGAAACAGGTGCTTGCGAAAGTGCGCTAATCGCCATGACGAATACGCGAATCAAGAAGTCTAAGGCGTTAAACACGACAGTGTTAAGTCAGATTGCCCAAGGTGCAAATGGTCCTTTTAGACCGCCACGCTTTGCGTATCTGTACAATTTTAAGACTATTAAAGAGCAAAATGCTAAGAAACAGCTATATCATAACTGGCAGATAACGATAGACCGGATGCTTAATCTGGAAAATGCTACTGAGCAGATGTGGTATGGGGCGGCTAAAAGCTTTAAGAAAGCCGTAATTGCCGGAGAGGTTAAAGTTAGTGCAGAAGTCGCAGAAGAGGCTACTCAGCCAGCAACTGAGACCTTTGAACCTAGCCCCTTTGGATAAACACTTATGTCAAACGCAAAGCGATTTGCGGACATATTTGATGGCCTAAAGCTTGCTTATGGCACTTATAAAATTGACCGCAAAAAAACAAACGGAAAACAGGCTGGTAAAGCCTCGGTCGTGAAAGAACCTCGGGCCCTCTCTCATTGGGAGGGCCATCTTTCGGGGAAGGGTGATTCCATTGGCATCATTCCGATCAATGAAGATAACGCCTGTAAGTGGGGCTGTATCGACGTTGACACCTATCCTTTGGACCATAAAGAGGTTATATCTAGGATTCGCCGAATAAAGCTGCCTTTGGTAGTTTGTCGCAGTAAATCAGGAGGGGCTCACCTTTTTCTATTTACTTCCGAGTGGATATCCGCTGCGAAAATGCAAGAGGTGCTCCAACATATTGCAGGGGCTCTTGGCTACGGAGGTTGTGAGATATTTCCCAAGCAAAAATCTTTGCAACTGGATCGTGGAGATGTGGGCAACTTTCTGAATATGCCTTTTTATGATGCAGAGGAGGGGCTGCGCTATGCTATAAAAGATGATGGGCAGTCTGCCACCTTAGATGAGTTCTTTGAGTTATATGAACAGTTTGTGCAAACGTCGGAACAGATTGACGCATTAACCATAGAAGACGACCCAGAGACCCCCGTAAAAGATGGGCCTCCGTGTCTTCAGACATTATGTAGACAGCAGATTTCTGAAGGCGGTCGTAACTCTGGGCTTTTTAATTTGGGTGTTTATCTACGCAAGGCTTATCCGGATTCATGGGAATCAGAGATCTTAGTGTACAACGCTAAGTATTTAGACCCTCCGCTACCTCTGGCTGAAGTCAACACTGTGGCTAAACAGCTACTAAAAAAAGACTATGGCTTTAAGTGTAAGGATGCGCCTATTAATGCTTACTGCAACTCAGAAGTGTGTCGGACTCGTAAGTACGGCATCGAAGTGGGCCTTGCAGGGGCCGAGATAGCGAATCTTCGCAAATATAATAGTAGCCCACCTATTTGGTTCTTAGACGTCAATGGGACGCCCTTAGAGCTTGATACTGAGGGTTTGATGATGCAGGGCGCATTTCAACGCGCTTGTGTAGAGCAATTGAACTTTATGCCTCAAACAATGTCAAAGCCGACATGGGAAGGGCGCATCAATCAACTGCTTACTGATATGAGCGAGACCGATGGTAGCGTTGTCGAAGTTTCCCAAGATGCCAGTATTTCAGGACAGTTCTATGAGTTTTTAGAAGAGTTCTGTACAGCCATGCAAAAAGCTGAAAGCAGAGAAGAGATACTACTGCGTAGGCCGTGGCTCGATGAAGAGGAAGACCTCATTTACTTTCGTTTAAAAGACTTTGAAGGCTACCTGCGAAAGAATAGGTTCTTTGAATATAAGAGTCATAAGATTGCGCAACGGCTGCGGGACATCAACGGCGACGCTACGTCTTTAAAGATTAAAGGCAAGACAACTCGCGTTTGGGCTATCCCCAGCTATGAAACGGGTTCCGGTGTGATTGCTACACCAACCCTTGGTTCTACCGGCGAAAGGGCACCCTTCTGATGTTTAGGATATTTGGGCCACCTGGAACCGGTAAAACCACTACCTTGTTGAATATGGTAGATAAGGCTCTTGAGAGCGGTATCGCGCCCCAAGAGATTGCATTCTTAGCGTTTACGCGAAAGGCTGCTAACGAGGCTAAAGAGCGTGCCAGCACACGCTTTGGCCTTGATCCTAAAACTGATCTTTACTTTTTTAGGACATTGCACTCTTTGGCCTTTAGGCTGTTAAACATTAAAGCTAAAGATCTGATGCAAAAGAAACATTATGACGAACTGTCGGACATGATTGGGTTTTCACTTAATGTTAAAGCCAACCCTCATGTAGAGGACTCGCCAATCGCCACAGCCGATCACCCTATTTTATCTTTGATTAACTTGTCTAGGCTTAAAAAGTCTACGTTAATCTCTGAATACAACACGACTGACATACCTTTTAGTTGGGATGAAGTTGATTACGTCGCACGATCTTATGATAAGTATAAAAAAATTAAAGGGCTTATTGATTACACTGATATGCTCAGTTTGTTTGCGCAAGACCCTAAACGAGTTATTCCTAACTTTAAGTTGTGCTTTTTGGATGAAGCACAAGACCTGAGTCCTTTGCAGTGGGATATTGCCTATGCCTTGAACGATCAGTGCGAAAAGATGTATGTCGCCGGTGACGACGATCAAAGCATCTATCGTTGGGCCGGAGCGGATACCGACACATTTATAAACCTTCCAGGCGGAAGTGAAGTGCTCGAACAGAGCTATAGAATTCCTAAAGCTGTGCATGAAGTAGCTAATCGAATTGTCGGTCGTATTCAGAACCGCTTCCCAAAGACTTACAACCCTCGCGACGTCGAGGGCACTGTGCAACGTTTGAGCACTCTCGATGACATTAATCTTGATCAAGACGATTGGCTGATAATGGCGCAAGCTAACTATATGTTGACCTCTTTGGCAGATGACTTGAAGTCACGGGGATACCTTTTTGAGCGCAACGGCTCTCGGTCTATATCTAGTAAACTGAGCACCGCTGTTAACGCGTGGGAAAGCGTCAGGAAAGGAGGCACCTTAGATGAACCTAGTGCCAAAGTAATGTATAGCTGCATGAGCGGTAACGGTAAAAAGATTGCTCGGGGCAAAAAAAATATCGAAGGGGACCTTTTTACTTTCGAGACGTTGGTAGAACACCACGGGTTACTAGCTACTAAAGACATGATCTGGTCAGAAGCGTTGGACCGCATACCTGACAGTGATAGAGCCTACATAACGGCCCTCCTGCGCAGGGGCGAGAAGTTTAATGCTGTGCCTCGAATACGTTTGTCCACGATCCATGGAACTAAAGGGGGAGAAGCTACGAACGTTGTGCTCTTTACCGATTTAACTAACGCCGCACTTAACACGCAAGGCGATGACCTGCATCGCGTTTTCTACGTGGGGGTAACCCGTACACTAGCAAACTTGTTTATCGTTGAGCCGGACGACTATACAAGGGCCTATGCTATATGAGTGATGACGATTTAAGTGTGATTGAATGTCCAAAGTGCAAGAAGAAGGCTGGTGAAATTTTAAACATGGAGACCGTAATACGAGTGGGTTGGTACTGTGAGCACTGTAAACATTTTGAGAAAGCTATTTTACGAGAACGAATGTTTATTCCTAAAAAATTAAACGGAAAGCCTGTATATGACAAATAAACTGCAAATGGCAATGTTTCCCCCAAAATCAGATTGGCTACCGCCCGAGCACCCGTTTCCCGATATTTTAGAAGCAAAGGAGATTGCAATCGATGTCGAGACACGGGACCCGCATCTTAAAGAAAGAGGTCCTGGTTGGCCTACAAAGAACGGGGAGGTGGTTGGTTACGCCATCGCCGTCGCAGGTTGGAAGGGCTATTTTCCGGTGGCCCATGTTGGTGGCGGAAACATCGACACCCGTATACTGAACAAATGGCTCAAAAAGGTCTTTGAGTGCCCTGCGGATAAGATTATGCATAACGCCAGTTATGATCTCGGCTGGATACAAGCCATGGGGTTCGAGGTTAAAGGACGCATCATTGATACGATGATGACCGCCGCGCTGCTGGATGAAAATCGTTTTTCCTATAGCTTGAATGCCCTCTGCTACGACTATCTGGGCAAAACTAAATCAGAAAAAGACTTGGTCGCTGCTGCCCGTGAGTTTTCTTTGGATCCGAAAAGTCAAATGTATATGCTTCCTAGTATGTATGTGGGTCCTTACGCGGAGGTCGATGCGGAGATCACCTTAGAATTGTGGACGCATTTAAAAGTGCTGTTAAAGAAAGAAGATCTCATGGAAGTTTGGGAGCTTGAAACAGCGTTGCTGCCCTGCTTTGTCGCCATGACCATGAACGGTATAAAAGTTGACCTGGATCGCGCCGAAAGGACCAAACAAGAGCTTATAAAGCGCGAAAAAGCGACTCTTAAAAAAATACATGACCTGTCTGGAATAAAAGTAGAGATTTGGGCGGCAAATAGCATTGCTGCGGCCTTTGATAAGGCGGGTCTAAGCTACCCGAAAACACCGAAAGGGGCACCTAGCTTTAAAAAGAATTTTCTTAATGAACACCCCTCTGAACTTGCAAAGCTGATTGTAGAGGCAAGAGATCTTAATAAAATTTCGTGTACGTTTATCGATTCAATCTTGCGGTATGTCCATAAAGGCCGTGTACACAGTCACATCAATCAGGTGAGATCCGATCAAGGCGGTACGGTATCAGGGCGCATCAGCGCGAATAACCCTAACCTTCAACAAATTCCTGCACGGCATCCCGAATTAGGGCCCATGATACGCAGTTTGTTCCTGCCTGATAAAAAATACTTCTGTAGCATCGATTTCTCGCAACAAGAACCAAGGATCTTAACCCACTATGCACAGATCTACGGTGAGTTCACAGGCGAAGAGCTTCCTGGAGCTAAGGAATTTGTCGAAGAGTATCGAAACAACCCTAATGCGGATTTTCATAGCTTAGTTAGCGAGATGGCGTCCATCTCTAGGAAAGCGGCCAAAACACTGAATTTGGGCCTCATGTACGGAATGGGGGTAGGGAAGATGTGCGTTGAATTGGACATGGAGGAGTCTGAAGCCAAGGCCCTAATTGAGCAGTACCATAGTCGCGTTCCTTTTGTTAAAATGCTGACTAAAGGCGTGCAAAAAAGGTTGGACGACCCACGATCAAGCGGTAGTATACGCTCACTCAAAGGTCGTAAATGTCGTTTCGAGTTGTGGGAACCGGCCACGTTTGAAATGAATAAAGCGTTGCCGCGTACAGAAGCCATTGCCGAATATGGCCCGACCACGCGCTTAAAACGCAGCTTTACATACCGCGCTGCTAATCGGTTAATACAGGCGTCGGCTGCTGATCAAATCAAGGCCGCTACATTAGCGGTGTATAAAGCAGGTTATACGCCGATCTTACAAGTGCATGATGAGCTTGCTTTTTCGGTAGATTCGTTAGAAGAGGCTAAAATGCTTCGAGATTTAATGATTCACGCTGTCGAGTTGGTTGTCCCGTCTAAATGCGACATAGAGATGGGCCCAAGCTGGGGCGAAGCAAAAGAGGTGAAGTAATGCTGAACAAAACCCTTCTCAAATTGGCCTGTGATTACAGCCTTCAGGCGTACAAAGAAGAGATCCCTAACGCAATAAAAATCGAATCGAAGTTTACTTCGACCACGGCTTTTTTTATCGAGGGAGATGGTACTTTACCTGATATTCTTTGTTTTCGAGGCACCGCAGAAAAGTTAGATTGGGTGACTGACGCCATGGTTTTTCCCGTGCCTTACGCCGGTAGGCTCTGCCACGGCGGCTTTGTAGCTTCTCACGCGTCTGTTTGGGGTAAGATTAAAAAGCTTATACGCATGGATCAGCCCACTTTAATTTGTGGTCACAGCTTAGGCGGGGGGCTTGCTGAATTAACCGCCGCCAAATTGCATAAGAAGCACGACGCACTGTCCCTTTGTACTTTTGGCAAGCCGAATACCTTTTTTAAAGGGTTTAAACGGCCCATGAAGCTTTTAGATCAAATTTCTTGCGTGTCGGGCAGCGATATTGTTGCCCGTATCCCACGGTATTGTTACGGCCCTAGCGTGTCCCAAACGATTTTGTATCACGCCAATAACAACAAGGACTATATAGATCCAACCAAAGACCTTAAAAGAAAAGATTTTTTGGCAGGAAAGACCGAAATGTTTTCTGATCATTTTATGAAAGAATATAAATCAAGACTAACCCGTTATTTGAGCACATCAAAGAAAAAGAAGGGGAAGAAAAATGCGATTATTGATAACACTTAGTGCAATTGTTATGTTGTCGGGCTGTACTTCAATGCAACAGGTCATGGACAACAAGGATTTATACTGCAACCAGCTTTACAAGGGCATGAGAGCTGTCGGTCGTTCTGCCCTGTCCGCTACCACTGGAGTGGTTGTCAGAGACGTTTGCGATACCATCGATGGCATCCTAGCCGAGGAGCAGATGCCTTCCGATAAGGTAGGCGCGTGATGAAATTAGGGGGCTTGCTCAAGTCTCTAGCTCCTAACATAGCCTCGGCGGCGGGTGGGCCGCTGGCCGGTATGGCTGTTAAAATGGTGGCATCAAAGTTAAGCTTGCCCGAATCCACTACAGCTAACGAAATTGAGGACTTAATCGAAAGAGAACCAGACAAAGCCGTTCTCGTTAAGCAAGCCGATGAGGACTTTAAGCTCAAAATTAGAGAGATGGAAATCGACCTTGAGTCATTTAAGACTGAGGTTGAAGATCGTAAAGACGCAAGAGCCGCCTTTTCTACAGACCTAACCCCTAAACTTTTCTCTGTATTGACGCTTCTTCTTTATGGTGCTTTTGTGCTTATGGTCACTATGATGCCGCATGATCAGAATGATGAAACTATCATTTCTCTAGTTTTGGGGCAGCTTTCGGGGATCCTGGGTACGGCAGCGGCGTTTTACTACGGCGGCTCAAATGGAAAAAAATGAAATGTATGATTTAATTGAACAATTAAAACGCCATGAGGGCGTTGTCAAGACCAATGACAGGCACCTAATCTACAAGTGCCCCGCAGGGTTCTATACGTTGGGTATAGGCCGTAACGTGGACGCTAACGGAGGCATTGGACTTTCGGACGAAGAAGTAGAGCATTTGCTCGAGAACGACATTATCCGCACGATTAAAGAACTGACGCGGGAGTATGAGTGGTTTAGGGAGCTTCCTGACGGGGCTCGACGAGATGCGATCATCAATATGCACTTTAACTTGGGCGGCCCAAAGTTTGGTACTTTTCAAAAAGCTATTGGGTACATGGAAAGTGGGCTATACGACCTCGCTGCTACCGAGTTTCTCGACTCTCGATGGGCTAAACAGGTGAAGGGCCGGTCCATCGAGGTTACTAATCAAATTAAAACGGACAAATATGATGTCTGATCCTTACTTATTTAACTGCACAATTGTAAAAATAATTGATGGAGATACCGTCGATGTTGATGTTGACTTGGGGTTTGGCTGCTGGGTTCGTGGCAGTGCTGGTCGTATCCGTCTTTTCGGAGTCGATTGCGAGGAGTCTCGCACTCGAGATTTGGAAGAAAAAAAATTCGGTCTACTTGCAAAAGCGTTTGTTGAGGACTTCTTGCCAATCGGGTCCCAAGCAATCCTAAAAACGCACGAGAAGGGCAAATATGGCCGCTATCTTGGTGACTTTCAGGTAGATGGACTATGGCTATGCGCTAGTCTGCTGGCTCACCACCACGCGGTACCGTACCACGGTCAAAGTAAGCAGGAAATTATTGCCGCACATCTTTTAAACCGCGCAAAAGTTGTAGTCCCCAGCTAAATCCGATACCATTGCATATACCAGGGGGTAAAATATGGACCAAAATAAATGGAAATCGGTAGTGGTGCCCAGAGAGACGTACTACGATATGCGGTTGATTGCAGAAATCGAAGGCCGGACCATTTCTCGGCAGCTTCGCATGATTGTGGAGCAGTGGATGGACGAGCATTTGACCGACAATGACAATGAAAGGCTGGCGACAGCTAAAATTAAGTTAGAGATTGAGGAAGGTAAGCATAACACTAGCTTTTCAATTTGATGCTCGACGTCCTCGAAAAATCCAATCGCGAATCGTATCGATGGGGATCTTTAATTCTTTAGCTATCCATTTAATCGACCGCGCTTCGACTTCTCTCAAATGCCGAACGTGATCAACCACTTCTTGTGAATATTTTTTAGCTGCCATACGCATAGTATACCATACTTTAATGTGCATTCAACCTTGACACCACGGACCAAGGACCTTATTATCCATATACCAAAGATAGCTCCTTGGTAATAAAAGCCTCGCAGGGTCCAGCCATCCTTTCCTGATGCCCTGCGGGGTTTTTTCTTGCTTGTAATCCACATAAAACTCATATATATTGCATTTTCTAACAACTATAAGGAGAAAATCATGGGCGATTGGGACGACGACGAAATTATATACGACACGTTACAAAATCGAGAAGACGAGGATCGAGCGTATCTGCAAAAGAAAGAATCCGATCTTCATAAAGACCGCAACGCGGTAACCCGTATTTTAAAAGACAATATTCACGCGACAGCCGACCTGGTCGATGAATTGGTTAAACATATGCACTTGGTTCGACACGGCATGGATTAAGAAAAACCACTATATAGCTGTGGCTGGAGATTTATTTTTTATTTTTTTTTTAAAAAAAGGACGTAACCGACGTAACCACGTAACCTTTGGGCTGAGAAGCACGGCCCAAGGGGCTTTGCGAGGTTACGGCAAGGTTACAGAAGCCACGCCTCTCGTTAATCTTCAAATTCCGTTAATGTCCTTATATTGTTTTTTTTATTTTTTTTTATTCCAGCCCTATATAACAGTATAGACTTTTTTAAAAGATCCACATAAACTTCCGGCATGGACTTAGAATTAGAAAAGAAAAAGCAAGGCCGCCCTAAAGGCTCCGGACGAATTGGCGTCAATCGCCTTCTGACTCGAAAGCAAGAACTTTTTGTTAAGGAGCTTGTGAGCAAGGACGGTCAAATTACCAAAAGGCAAGCGGCGATCAATGCTGGCTATCCCGAGGGTTCAGCACACACTCGAGCCTATGATTTAACTAATCCCAAAAAAACTCCTCACGTTTGTGCGGCAATTCGTCGATATCGACAAGAGCTTGATGAAAAATATGGCATAGATTTCAAGCGACATGTGAGAGATTTAAAACTTATTCGTGACGAAGCTCTGGCTGCTGGAGCTTTTTCGGCTGCGACGCAGTGCGAAATAGCACGGGGTCGTGCGCATGGCGATATATATGTTACCAAATCCGAAGTCAGGCATGGTTCAATCGACCAGATGGATCGCGATCAGGTTATGAAAGCTTTGAAGGAAATTCAAGAGCAAAATGGAAATGCCATGGGAACTATCATCGACGTCACGCCCGAAGAAAAAGGTGATAAAGGAAAGCAAGCTTTGGCAACGAGTTAAAGCATCTCTTTCCGAACATAAACCGAAATGGACACAAACTCGCATCGAGACTTGGTCAGTGCCAGGCGTTCCGGATGTAATGCTTTGTGACGCCAACGGTAACTTTCACTTAGTTGAGCTTAAAGTGGTCACCGGATATGCCGTCAAGCTTAGTCCGCATCAAGTTAGTTTCGCTCAAAATCATGCTCATGCTAGTGTCTGGCTTCTTGCGTGGAAGGACGAAGAATACTACCTGTATAGAGCAGCGGAGGTTGTCAATGTTGCTGAAAAAGGGCTGAAACACATCCCATTACTTAAAACAAAAGATTTATTTTGGATATTACACTTGATTTGTCCACATTAAATATGTAGAGTTCTATGTGTACGACAACATAAATTTAAATTAAGGAGCTATACAAATGCCAAAAGTTATATTTGATTTTCCAGGACGAAAAGTGACGGAAGTGGATCTTGCGGATCTAAAAGAAGAAAAGGATCTCAAGGCTTGCATTAAGCAGATTCCCTTGAAAGCCGATGCGGATAAGGGTGTTGATACACCGGAGGCTAAATAATGTATTACATTAGCCCTGCTGAAACGAATCCATCTATCTCGAGGATTGTCAAAAGATTGAAAGACTTCAAGGGAGAGGAAGGTAAAGACTATCATGTGCGTAAAAAAGCTAAGATAGATTATTTAGATGCAATTCCGCATTATACGGTCAAAGCCGGTAAGCTAACTCGATGTCCTCAAAAAACGTATTCAATCTTCAGATTGTTTGGGTGATAAAATGTTTTTTTTAATGTATGCAAAAGAAAAGCAGTTGACTGAAGAAAAGAAAATAAAAGCGATGGAAAACTTGAAGAAGCAGATTCGCGAAAGAGAACAACAAAAGGAGAAACAAAAAAAGGGGCGTTAAGCCCCTTTTTTATTATCCCGTTTATGCATTATTTGTTTTTGAAGTCTTTGTAAAAGGCCCACTATGTGGTCCAATTCAACCTCGATTGCAACCGTTCCAATTCTTGTATTTTTGATTTCTGCAAGATCTTCTTCTAAGTCTTGCTGTGCAGCATACAGAACAACGGCTAAACGTTCTAAGTCGTCCTCACTAAACTTCATCGAAGACCTCAATTTCTGAGTATTGCCCCGATGAAGGATAAACATAATATCCTTCTGTTTTGCCTACAAGCACTCCCACTTCTGGTCGAGACCTTAACCAAAGAGCTACAGCTTTTTTGTGCTCTTGTTCTTTTTCAGCGGATAAAAAAGCTATCCGATTCTCTTCTTCGACCTTTGAATTTAATCTACTCATCATGCGACCCCAATCATTGAAAAAGCAATAGTCGCGCTTGCTACTGCAAACCCGAGAATAAAACTCACTAAAATAAACTCCCAAGCTAGAGCGGAGTTTTCCGCGCAGCGTTCGCGCTTTCTTATCTCTTCTTTTGTATAAAGAATGTCTTCTTCAGTGTGCAATTGCATTACTCGCCATTTATCCATTGTTATCACCTCATCAAAGTATTTATAGTTAGAGCTTGTATTGTACACATAAATGTCACATAATCAAACTTCATTAGGAGCTATTATTATGTTGAAAATATCAAAAATGACCGGAAAGCTAGAAGGTATACCGGCCTTAAATACTAATACCTTAACCAATTCTTTTTGCAAAAAAGCTAGTGCAAATCAACACCCGAAATCTATTTGTGGACAATGTTATTCGGTATCTATGCTTAAAACTTATAGATCCAATTGTGCCGAAGCTTGGCAGAAGAACAGCGATATTCTTAGCCATTCTATAATACAGGACCATTTGCTTCCGTCGGTTAATGCTCACTCATTTAGATTTGATGGACATGGTGAATTGATAAATTTAACGCATTATTTCAATTTAGTGCGCATCTGTAAAAAGAACCCTAATTGTACTTTTGCGCTATGGACCAAACGACGCGACATAATTAAACGGGCCGAACGCTCAGTTGATCCAAACGCCGTTCGACCGCCGAATATGATTTTGATTTATAGCAATCCGAGAATAGACGCTATTCTTGAAAACCCGCCGTCGCCGTTTGATAAAGTGTTTAACAACACGAGCACGTTCACTGAACGCGACAATTGTTCTGGTAAAAAATGCCTAGAGTGTATGCAATGCTATAAAAAAGACTCAGGGGTGAATGTAATCGTTGAAGAAGTAAAATAGGAGCTTAATATGGATTATCAATATGCAAAATTAGGAACAAACAAAGGTCGTCGAAGATTATGGTTTGAGGGCGAGATTTTAAACAAATCGGGATTTGCGCCAAATACGCCTTATCGACGAGTTAACAATCCGGACGGAAAACAAATCTCTTTGTTTAAGCTTGACGAAAGCGATTATGTTTCGACAGATCGACGAGTGACTAAATCAATGAGGGGCGACAAGCCAAGACCAATTATTGATCTTTGTGACAAATCTATTGAAACGATTCTAGGTGATGTTGAAAGGGTAAGAGTGCAATTGTCCTATGGTCTTATTGTTATTTCGGCCCATCCAGAAGATCAAGCTAAGAGTGATAGAGAATCGCGTTTTACCGATAATAAAAACAAGGGACAAATTACCCACGCTTCTTTGTTTACTGGTGGTGGCATTTCAACCGACGCTATTCACTCTGCACTAAATGAAGAAGGTTTAATTAAAACTGGTTGTACTTGGGTTTGTGAAGCAGATTCAAAATATATTAACGAAGCCCAACAAAATTGTTTTGCTATTGATGACGAAACAGTAATTTTAAATGGTCTCGTTGAAGAAGTAGAAACTCAACTATTTACAGAAGTAGACGTTTTATCTTTATCGATGGAATGCGCTGGTTTTAGTAAAGCGGGAAAAGTTAAGCATAAGATGAGTGCGGAACAGCATTCTGGAACAGCTTTGTTTGGTGTAATAAACGCTATTAAATCCAGCAATCCCGCCGTCATTATTTCCGAGAATGTTATGGAAGCGATGAACAGCCCAATGTACGTTTTGCTAACTTCTGAACTAAAACGATTAGGTTATAAAGTATTTGAAACAGAACTATCAAATAAACAAACGGGTTCAGTGGAAAGAAGACGCCGGTATTGGTTAACAGCGATCAGTGAAAACTTAGCACCGGATGATATTTCGCTCTCGGATGTTGCGCCCAATTTAATTCCGTTGAAGCACTATCTAGACAGTGTTCCGGAAACAATGTGGGCGGACAATCAATATTTAAAAGATAAACAAATACGAGACGCAGCAGCGGGAAAAGGTTTTGCCAATCGACAACTATTAACTGGTGAAGAAACAGAAGTGGGAACAATCGGTCGTCACTATGCTAAACGCAGATCAACCGAGCCCTTTATGGTGAGAGCGGACAATAAAGAAAGACTTTTTACTCCGGAAGAGCACGCCAAACTAAAGTCTATTCCTCAACGATTAGTGCCTAAAACCGGAATGACAATCGCGCATCAAATTTTAGGACAATCGGTTGATTACTTGCAGCCTTACAAGTTAATGCAATGTGTGATTAATCGTATAAGGCCGCTTTTGATCAGTTAAACTAGCCCCCCATGGGCGGGGGGCCTTGGGCCCTAATCCTATGGCCTTGAACCAAGAACTGTGGTTCAAGGTTTGTGGTGATTTGCACATATGCAAGGAAAATGTGTATAATGACCATTCAACCAAAGGAGCTAAAACGATGACAATAACCAGAGAGCAAATAGAGCAAAATTTTAAAACCAATCCCGCCGTTAGCGGGGGGATTGTTCACAAGATCGGGGGACACGAGCCCGAGTCGTATGGAAATTTAGAAAGTTCCGTGATTTTAGTGGAACGCGACCATGCCCACAGCCCTTTCGTCACATGGGTCGCAACCAAACAGCGCGGCAGCGGCAAGGTAAATTTTGTGTGGGGAAATTATCTAGATAATTTCGAGACGGCGGAACGTAATTTTGCGGCAAGGGTTAAGGAGACGCAGCGATGAGTGAAATGACTGAGACATTAGAAGAATTTGTTACTCTCATTGTTAGGGCAATGGTGTTAGATTTTGAGTCGAATAGTCAGATTGACGAGAATCACCCCTTTTTTCCGGCGGGGTGGGCGACGATGGAATGGGTGAAAGATTATTGTCAAGAGTATACCGATCGACAGATTGAACGGTTAGATGAGGAATATAATTTTGACGAGATACCCGACGGCGATGACTTTGTGACTAAAGAAAAATTTGATGCAATCACGAATCATATAAACGAGCGTTTGGATCAAATTAAATGGGATACTGAACCCCGTTCATCGTATGACGATGAAACTGTGCAGTCTGTTCACCGGCTTCAGGCTCGGGAGCTCAATTTTTCGGAACGGTTAGATCAGATCGAAAATGCCTTGAACCACATCA
>Ga0181393_1000143_pt1 | contig 25268 bp, 31 predicted proteins | sample 16SPOviralmetaG_FD_130122 | JGI IMG/M metagenome (GOLD analysis project Ga0181393, IMG submission 130122) | Marine viral communities from the oligotrophic San Pedro Time Series (SPOT) site, San Pedro Channel, CA, USA - 16 SPOT_SRF_2010-10-21 | ecosystem: Environmental > Aquatic > Marine > Strait...
AAAGATCAGATGCAACTAAGTAAGTTCCTAAGTCAGATATTTGTGATTCTGTAATTGATAATGCTGCCTGATGTCCTGTAACATCAGATTCTGAGACTGTATATCCAGTAATGAATCCCTGAGATCCAACATAAGTTTCGGTGGCGTATCCATTAAGATCTGCGGCGACTAAGTAAGTTCCCAAATCAGATATTTGTGATTCCGTAATTGATAATGCTGCCTGATGTCCTGTAACATCAGATTCTGAGACTGTATATCCAGTGATGAATCCTTGAGCACCAACATATGCTTCGGTAGCATAACCACTGAGATCTGAAGATACCAGATAAGATCCTAAATCACTAATTTGTGATTCTGTGATAGTTAGGGCAGACTCGTGGCCAGTGACATCAGATTCTGTAACGGTGTATCCGGTGATAAATCCTTGAGATCCGACATAAGTTTCGGTGGCGTATCCATTAAGATCTGCAGCAACCAAGTAAGTTCCCAAATCAGATATTTGTGATTCAGTTATAGACAATGATGTTTGATGATCTGTAACGTCCGATTGAGTAACGGTGTATCCGGTGATGTACCCAGAATCATTTGTAAAAGAACTCACAGATGTCGGGACAGTAGGTATTGTTGGTTTGTTAGTTAATGAATCATAGTCTCCATCAAATAATGATGGCTGGTTGGTTAATGAATCATAGTCTCCATCAAATAATGATGGTTGGTTAGTTAATGAACCATAGTCTCCGTCGAACAAAGAAGGTTTGTTCTTGATGAAATCTACGGCAGAACTGTCAGACTGATTATAATCCGACTGAACTTGTGCTGCTGGGATAGATGGAGCGTTTGTTAATGAACCATAATCTCCATCAAATAATGAAGGTTGATTAGTTAAAGATCCATAATCTCCATCAAACAAAGATGGTTTATTAGTCAAAGAATCATAATCGCCATCAAAAAGATCTGGTTGATTGGTTAGATTAGTATAATCTCCATCAAATACGTTAGGTTTTCCTGTGAGATCTGCATATGCACCAGAAGTCGCAACGGCGGATAAGGATGATGTATCTGCCTTTGTGCCTATTAAGTTTGCGGTAGATGTTGCGAAGTTAGGATCGTTATTCAACGCAGCAGCTAACTCATTGAGTGTGTCCAATGTAGTTGGTGCAGAATCTACTAAGTTAGCAACTTTCTCATTGATAGTTGATTCAAGAGATGTTCCATCCGCAGTTGAGATTCCTACAAATTCTATATTTCCTGATAGTGGGTTGTATCTATAACTCATTACGCCGTCCTTTCAACAGTCAGTAAGTTTCCGGCAGAATCATATGTAAAATCTAAACGGGCAACCACTGAACCGGACGAACCTCCAAGTTTGTATTCAACTGCAATCAAGTTATTAGTAGAGGGTTCATAAACATTCTGTATGAAATCATGAGCAGGGATTCCTAGACCGTTTGCGATATAGTTCTCTTGACCAAATTGTGATACTGCCATTTTTCCTCCTAAAGTATTTCTACTTTAAATTTTCTTGTATTTCTTCGATAAGACTTTTTTTAGTCTTTCTTCTGTCCAATTCGACATCTAGGTGTTCTCTTGCCCAGATTTCCAGTTCTTCTTTTGTCATAGACTCAAATTCTGGTGTTTCTGGTTTTGCAGCAAAATGATTCTTTTGTTGTCTTGCCTTCTTTTTAGGTTTCTCTTCGACAACTGGTTCTTCAGCAGGGGCTGGTTCGGCAGGAGCAGAACCAGATGCGGCTTCCATATCTGTCTTTAAGTTTCTCATAGAAACTAAGAGTTCTCCAGTTCTGGAATCTTCCCATCCTTTATCTGTCGCAACTGCGAATTTTGCCCACTTAGGCGGCGTAAACTTACCCATGATACCTCACTTATGCAAAACTGGCGATTTTCTTCGCTCTAGCTTTGTTCTTATATTTTTCCATTGCCATTGCATGAACCTCTTTCTTCAATTCAGAGTTAGAGATTTTTGGTTGCAATTCTTTCACTAACTTCGACATCTCTGCCGCGTCTTTTTTATCAGAAGACTCAATTAATTCTTCTATGTCTGTATATTTAGACTCCTTCACAACAGACATTAATTTCTTATGGTTCTTAATTGCATACTCTTCGGCTTCTTTTTTATCTTCAAACTCTTTTACTTTATCGCCGTTTCCGTCATAGACGCAATACATACCACTTTCTTTATTCTTTTCTACATGATCTCTTGGATCCATTTTTTCGTTTATGGCTTCCTTGAGAGAGTCTTCAAGAACTTTCTTCGCGGTGTCTCCAGAAATTGTTACGGGATAAGTCTTTCCACCAAACGAGAAGTTTTTCTTCCCTGCTTTCTTCGCAGCAGACGCAGCGCCAATAAACTGTGCAACATCTTCGTCGGTAATTCCTTCGTTTTTCGTCTCAAACATCTTTCTGATATCTCCACCAGAAACATAATCGGGAAGCATATCTTCTAGATCGTCTACAGTGACAGTCTTCATCTTTGCAACTTTAGCAGCAAATCCTTTCATAGTCTTGGATTTCTTCATCAGTGCAGCAATTTCTTTTCCTGTCGCTTCTTCTAGTTCTACTTCTTCTTTAAATAATTTATAACCGTACATATCATGTTCCTCTTGAACTTCTTCTTTAGAGAGCATTTTGTAAACAACAGAAGCGAGTTGTTTCCCAGACATCTTCTCCATCTTCGATTTATTCTTATCGTTTACTTTATCATAAACTTGTAGAATAAGACCAGCAGTGGTCAAATCAATTCCCTTCATGTGTTGCTTTCTATCAACAATCTTGCGAGCAAGTTCGATGCCATTCTCTTCTGTGATATCTACAAGTTCCTCTAGGTTCTCAAAGAGTTTCGCAGCCTGACCTAGAGACATAACCTTAAATGCGCCTATGTTTCCGGTCTTATTCGTCACTCTAAACTTGAACTTTTTTCCGTCCATAGATATCTTAACATCATAATTCTTGCCGTCCTTTCCTCGGACAGTCTTAAATTCTGATTCATTCATCTCAATTTCCTCCATAAATTCAGAAGCCTTCAGTTTAATATTATGTGATCTTCGAAGTTCTGTTGCTGCTATCTGAGAAACGAAGTTAACCTTTGCCTTTGCGATCTGAGTCAGAGCTTCTTTATCCTGAGACTTAATCATTTTTGTTAATTTTTTGTAAGAAGAACTAGTAGGATCCACAGTAGAAACAGTAGAATATGCCTTCTTCAGTTTGCCGAGTTGTGCTGCACTGAAACCTTCTGTAGTCTCCACTCTCTTTCTTTTCATAGATCTATTGTGGAATAGATATTCAATCGCACCGTCTCTTAATTCTTTATCCGACTTCTTTTTATTTGCCGGATACTGCTTCATAATACTAATAGTCTTCTGGATATTCTTTTCGTCTGAAGGACTGTACTTCTTCTCTTGAAGTTCTTCTTTCATACCAATAATTTTATCAACCATCTTGGTTGCTTTATCTTTAGATACCTTTAGACCTTTCATCACAAACTCAATTCCCTGTTCTCTATTTTTAGAGGGGCCCATGAGTTTCTCTGCTTTCTTTAGATTTTCGTCTAGTTCGACTTCTTCTGTCAATTTATAACTCTTGATAGATGCGCCCATATCTCCAAGTGCGAGTGTAGCATCTCCACCCTTTCTACTATAGAGGAAGAACTTCATTCCACCAGTCTTATCTGTCGGTTGTAGTCTTACCTTATCGACATCGTACTTTGCACTTCTGGATTTATTGACTACAGAAAACTCTCTAGTTTGAGAACTAGAAACAGTGCTACCGTAATTGATTTCTACCTTATCACCTTTCTTCAGTTTTTCAAAGTCTCTTCTGGACATTCTCTCATTGAGCTCCATAGACTCAATATACATATTCAGTTCGTATGACTTTCCGGTGTTGTATACTTGAACGCGAAGTTTCTTATTTCTTTCTCCATCCAAGTCTAAATGATAACTATTTGTCTTTCCGTTTGATGGTTTGCGGGGGCCAAATGCGACCTGAGTATCTATCGAATCGGCAGATACTTTGAATCCTCTTTTCTTTGCCACCTTGTAAGAATGTTGCATTGCGGCAGAAAATGTTTTGTGATACAAATCATAATCTAGTTTTTCTGTTATCGTGGCATCTTCAATCTTTTTCTTTGGTTGGCCGGGAGTTGATTTGCGATACTTCTTTTCTAGTTCTTTAGATGCAAACTCTCCAGCACCAGCCTTAGATTTGAAGGGCTGTTTCTCTGCTCCAGTGACAGACTCAGGGACACAATCGGGAACCATTTTGTTCCCTTTCTTCTTCATTCCTACTTGTTTGTAACCATCCCAACACGGAGCCTGTTCTTTCTTGGTTCCACCACCGACTTTAGCAGCGAGGTCTTTATCTGCGCCACCCCAAGTTCCTTTACCTTTGGTAATAAAGGAATTTACGCGAGCTAGAGCCCACTGTTGTGCAGTTGTGCCGGGGCGATGACCTGTCTTGTATGCAGCCATTCCACGATTGTAAACTTGTTTTAGAATTCCAAGAGAAATACCACTTTTCTCTGCTTTAGATTTGAGTGCTTCGTCAGATTCCTCTAACTCTTTATTGTACGTCTTTCTTTTGTCCCCGCCGCGAACTCTTCTTTCCGCGCCCTCTTTCTTATGCCACTCTTGAAATTCTTTGAATGATTTATAACCAGATTTCATAATATTTCTCTAATTAGGTATACTTATCCTCAATATTTATAATTTTTAGAAAGAGTACTTCTGGGGCAAAAGACCTTTTCCTATTAATTCATCAAGAAAATCTTTAAATCTTCTAGGGCGAAGGTTAAAAGTTTGGGATGCGTGACTGAAGGCATCATGTGCTGAATGTTTTGGGTCTTTTTCGTAGGCCTGCAAGAAGTATTTCAACGCTGCCTTATATCTACTCTTTTTAAATACCTTCTCTGCAGCGCGACTCATCCAAGGAAAATTGTCGAATATCTCATCGATCTGAGTATGATCTAATTCTTCATACTTCAATACAGAGTTAGAACTAGAGAAGTTCTTCTTACGCATGATAGTTTTTGCGGTAAGTTCTATTTCGCCGTCTTTATCTTTCTTTATAACTACTGGGATGTTGAGGTAACTGGAGATATCTTTGATGATTGCCTGATCGTCTGCGTTAGATTTGATCTGATTGCCCTTATTATTCTTAATCTTCTTAAAGATTTTTTGAAGTTCTGCAACCTTGATCTCCGGAGTATTTCTTTTGTCGTTTATTCTATCTACAAAGTGTCTTGTAAATTCGACATCAATCTGGTACTTTTTTAGAAGCTTATCAGCAAACTTCTCCAAATCATCTATCTGTTTTTGACTTACCAGTTCATCTAACTTCTCTTCGATAAGAAAAGACTTGAAACCTGAGATAGATGATTCTCTCTTCTGTAGTTCAACTGGGATATAAAATTCTTGTATGAGTTCCTTGTCATCAAATACTTCTATCGATTCTACTGTAGGAGACTCTATAAACTCTCTAAAGGTATGGACATCAGAACCAAGAAATAGACCAAGTTCAGTATCTTCTACCTTCATTGCCTTTCTAAGCATCTTAAAGAGAAGTTCTCCACCTCTAAACTTGGAGGGCAATCCGTTCTTAAACGAATCGTAATCATTCGCAGCAGCGGCTGCTCTCATCTTGGATGCAGACATACCTGAGACACCTTCTGCATCTGGATCTCTTTCTCCTGCAGATACTATTTTGACTCCACCTTCAAATTCATAAAAACCATGTCTGCCTTCGACACCATTGTATTTGTTGAGAACATTATCAAACTCTGATACTCTATCTCCGCCCACAACCATTATTGCTTCTTTATAACCCAGTTCATGGATAAGACTGACAGCATTAAACGCAGTCTTGACTTTATTATTTGACATGATGTTCTTAGAATACTTCGGAAACATCTTCTTCATAAACTTGACCTTGGATCTAAAATCCAATGGGTCTTTCTTCGGGTTCTGAGAATGACTAGGGAATACCAAGAAGTCGGCACCCTCTTTTTTTGCAACAGCAAAAACCTTATCCAACAATTTTTCGTGACCTGTTGTTGGAGGATTAAATCTGCCAAAAGTGAAGACTACTTTATCCTTCATCAGAAGTCCTTGTTATTTCAAGTATCTTTTCTATCTGAGTTCTAATAATCGGTTCACGATTAGGCCAGTAGATATAATCTTTTTCTTTATTTTTCAATAAATTATAAAGAAGTGGCATAATAAGTTTCTCTACTTTCATCAACTTATCTTCGGTCACTTCACTGGTTATATCTAATCCGCTCAGTTTTTCCTGATACAGTTGTTTCGTATCGACCAACTCAGACATAATATCTGTCTGGAGTTCTACCAATTCTTGTATTTTGATACCAAGGTTTTGTATTTCACTATCTACACCATCGATCTTGACTGAAACTTCTTGAGGGGCAGATCTGAGCTCCGCGAGTTCATCTTCATCAACCGCAGTGAAACCGTAATCTATATCTTCGTATTTGTATTCGTTACTCATAGTAATACTATTTATCTGTTCGTTATTTCCAGAACTCAGTAATTTCGATAATAAGGTGGCCACTTTCTTTTATCAACCTATGATATTCCATTTCCCATATAATAAACTCATCATCAACTTTTAACTTTTCTGGTAAAATATTATCTTTCTGGAAATACCAATCTCCTACTTCTATTACTCTCATATGTCTTGTGTTTACATCTCTGTGCCATACGAGAGACTCTTCATCGACGGTATCTGTGAATGTTCTAAGGAATTTGTTTGATGTTATTGAGGTTTGAACGTATGGTTCTACCAAAAGAAATTACCCCCACCAGAAAGTCCTAATGCTTTGGCGTACTTAGGTAAACGACAAGCCCAATATCCAGCCTTTGTTTTATCGTTTTTCTGAGCACAATTATGCCGCGCAACAAAAGATTTTCTCGCTTCGGGGTCATTGATTTTTGCAGAAAGGCCAGTATCATCACCAAACGAAATCTTTATAACATTTCCTTTATCATTCTTAACGTAAACATAATATTTTTTACTGCCGCCTCTCTTGGGTTTGTTCAGTTCTACATCTTTTTCTTCTTCTGACATAGGTAAATCTAGTGGAACTTCTTCGCCTTCAAACTCTGCAAAGTTTCCTATGTCAGTATTTAAAATCTCTATATCGGATTCATTTAGGTGTTCTAACTTGCCTTCCTGATATAATGATTTGGCCTCTATAAAGAATTCAAAAAACCCTTCAGAACCCATTCGAAAGATATTCTCCAAAAATGGTATGTCGTTCTCTAAATGAAATCGGATTGCTTCACTGCAATCTTCACATATAGGTTTATTATAAGATGCAAAACTTTTCATTATAAAGCTTCCAAATACTCTTCGTTGAGTTGTGTTTCTAATTCTTCCACTCTGGTTTTCAACCAGCTGATTGCAGTAATGATATGTCCTGTCGCTGATGGACGAACCTTTGACTCTGCATATGCAATTTCTCTTCTCAGAGTATTTACTAAATCTTGTTTTTCACTAACACTCATAATTTATCCTTTCTTTTTCATTTTGGTTCTCTTGGCTTTCCATGTCCTAGAACCCATTTCCTTTTCAACTTGTTCGATTGCTTCTATGAGATCTGGAATATTCATAGACATTCCACCCTTCTCCATAAGACTTCCCGCCTGTTTCCAGTTCTTCATTTTAACTGCGCGAGATAGCTGATCCACATAACCCTTCAACTTCATGTTGAGAGTGCTGTAAGTATAGACTCCATTAAAGTATACTTGAGGATCTTCGAAATCTTCAAGACTTTGTGGATTCTGTACTTCTACTTTAACCTTCTCGGTGAGGTATTGTTTGAAATCTTTCACTCATCTTTCTCCGAATACATCATGTAATCATAGACGGATGTCATATAATCACTTGCCTTAGTAATCTTTGCCTGAACCCATGCGTCCAATTCGATATCCTGATTAGGGGAATCTCTGAGCATCCCGACTAATTCATCTGAGAGTTGTTCTGCTTTATCTGCAAGTGCTCTGAGTTGGGTTAGTGCCATCTTTGATTCTTGATCTTCATATATATCCATAGAATAATCCTCCCTGATACCTCTTTGCTTCTTCACCTGAGATATCCAATCTTTTCCGATACTATTCTTGGGGGGTTTAGCAGCCCAAGTTTTAATATCCTTATAAACTCTCTTAGAATCTCTTGCGAAATCTGCCCCATCAGAGTTATCGACCACATAAAAATTTGTCTTAAATGTGTTCTGGAATCTACCGATATTCTTCTGAACTCCTTTCCACATCTTTTCTACTTCTGCGTCTGGTAGTTGTCTTGGACGATTTCTGTTTCTTTCTAATGCAGTCTCAAGATCTGTGTTAACAAAAATCATCGCAGAATCATATCCAAGTTGATCTAAGTATCTCTTTTGTGTTAATATCTTCTTGAAGTTCTTTCCAGTTCCATCAATGACAAGTCCCAATCTTCCCTTAATATACATCGACTTCTGGATATCTGTCAGTTTAGTTGCTTTACCTCTGACGGCTTGTCCTTGCGGAGACATTATATCATCTGGAGTTGTTGATAATCCTGCCTTCTTGAGTAACTTCTCAAATGCTGGATCCGAATTGACAAGTTTCATACCAAGAGAAACCAGTCCAGTTTGACCTACAATAAATGACTTACCAGATCCGGGCCCACCTGCGAGAAATACTGCCTTGAATATAGAAGGATCATTTATGCCTTCTTCTAAATCTACTTCTTCTGATTTTTCTTTATCTTTGAGATATGCGGCAATTGCCATCTTTTGAATCTTTTTATCAGACTTACCCTTGAACTGAGGAGCATCTGACTTGCGGAAATCGTCTATATAATCTCCGGCATCGTCTTTCTTGGGATCGAGTTTCTCTTGTTGTTTTTTCTTTTCTTTTTCTTTTTTCGCAATAGCGATTGCTGCCTGTTGAGCAGGAGATACCGATTCGTCCTCTTCCTCTCCATACATCTTCTTAAACTTTAATGTATGTTTGGATGGTTTTGTTTTCGCACCAGCATCGCCAGGAGCAGGCCCAGACTTCTTCTTTTTAAAATGTGATGCACGTTTATCTTTAGTTGATTTGGACATATCTCCGGCGTAGTACTTCTTTGGTTGAGTACCCTCTTTATCTTCGATGTCTTTATCCTGTGCAACTCTTCGAAGTTTTTCTCTGAGAAATATTTCTTTATAGTCTTTCATTAACTTTCCGCAATTTCAAACTCTACCTTTCCATTTTCATAAAGGTATTCTCTATTCTTTAGATGACCTTCTTCAATATCATCTTTACTCTGTCCGTAGTAGGCAACCGCAAGCTTGCGTTCTATCATCATATCGTTCAAATTCAATTCTACTTCAAACGTAGGATGACCAGCATTATCTACTGCGATAAATTCTCCCAGTATTCTGCCAAACTTACCCTTCTCATCTTTATGAGTTTGTAGTAATACCTCACCATATTTATCTCCCATTAAAGCTTCCTGTAGAAAGTCTTTTGCGAGTAATCCAAATTTCTTTTCTTCTAAATCTCTGGTTCTGGATTCTGGTGTGTCAATTCCATACAGTCTCACTCGTTCTTTCTTTAACCAGACACCAAATCCTAAATCGATATCAACATCCACCGTGTCGCCATCAATAACCTTTATCACATCAACTCTATACTTGTACATATCACTTATCCCAATTTTTCGCAGCAGTAAAGTTATTATAACTAAACTCTAATCTATCGACCAGTTTCACCGCACCCTTACCACTCTTATCGATAGCAACATATCCTTCCGGATTGCTTACTTCGTATCCATTTGAAGTTCTTATAAAGATATCGGTAAGTTGTTTCACTTTATTCAACTTCGTCACAATAATTGACTTCGCAGAAACCAAACCTTGCATGAATTCTACTAAGTTTATTATTAATTTGTCATAAGAAATTAACTGTTTTACCAGTTCATCTCTTTCTTGTTCTTTTACTTCTCTGCCCTTCGCAGACTTCAATTTCGTTATTACCTTTTCATCATAATACTTTTTGACGTACATAGAATAATTTAGGTTTTTAACATTTTGTACAGAAAAATTAGCGCCCGACCTTATAAATTGGTTTAGATATGTTTTAAACGATCCCCCGGCCCTAGATTTAGAAAAACTCTTATCTTGCATAGATAAGAACTTTTTCAGTTCGGAAGATTTAATCTTTCTAAACGAACTTCCAACACCAGACAATATTTTAGTAACCTGATCGGTTTCCGATTTAGTAAACTTCGCAGTACCAGAAACATCTTTATAAGTGGCATCATCCATCCAAACAGAAGATGGTTTGTTTAAGTTAGATATGTTGACCCCGAATGACGCAGACATATCTTGCAGATCACTGCCTTTATATGTGGTGTGCCAAACTACACCAATTTTGGACTTATTAATTTGTTTACCAAGATCGGAATTTATATCCGCAGCATATACTAGAGTGTTTGGTTGAAATGTATAGTAGGTTTTACCGTCTATCTTAGTAGTAGAGACATCATCAGTGAACATCAAGTCTCCCTGTATGACACCTTTGATATTGAGTTTCTTAAACTCGTTGAATGCTATTTTGAATTTAGAATCAAGTTGGGCAGATAGATTATCATCATTAATATCTTTGATACTCTTATAAAGTATCGGGTTGACATTGAAGACACTTTTCTTTGCGACAAAAAACTTGCCATCGGACGGATCTATTCCTGCGAATATTGCTGGAGCTCCATCCCATTTAACTGTCATATTAACTCTGGAACCTGTTGTTCCCGCGAGCATATTACGAAGAGAACGAAGAAAATTTAATGCAGCACGACCACCATCAATTCCGTGGTTGATGATTTCTTCTTCTATATGTTCTAGGTGTAAATTTTTTCCACCTTTCGCTTCTGTTAAGAATTCAGTAAAATCGTGCATTAAAAATATTCCTTTAATAGAATATTTATAATATCACTGATACCGCAAAAATGTTGATATAACGTATCGTTCTTCCTTTGAGGGAGTTATTTGGGAAGGATGAGTCCAGAATGAAGGGTGTATAAGAACTCTTCCTGTGCGCGATTCTACGCCGATATTATAGTCGGGCAGAGTGTATTGGCCATCTTCTGTATCATTGAGAAAAAAGTTTACGGTCAAAAATCTTTTGTGTTCGGAATCAATCATAACATCAGAATGATATCCTACCTCATCAGTTGGAATATACTTTCTCATCATCAACTGTTCATTGACAGCCTGCGAAGGAAAGAATTCAATATTATAAAATTGTCGATATATTTCACTATATCGTTGGAGTCTTTGCAGTACAAAATAAGAAACTTCTTTCCATCTTGGTTTAATCTTTAATAGATTTTCGTCCAGAATATCAAGTTCAAAACAACCATAATTTTCGTAATCAACTCTTCGCGGAATAGATTCCTTAAAAAGATCAATTGTTTCCTCACAGTAATCTGGAGGCAATGCATCATCCCACATACAGATATAAGATTTCGCTGCAGATGGTTCTGTTGGTATTTCTATCTCTTCCGATTCAAGTTCAACTTCTTCTAATTGTTCTGTCATAGTGTAACCTCTACTTTACCAAATTTAGATTTAGTATTCTTTGTAAAATTATTTGTTTCTTCTAATGGTGCTTCTATTAAATCTGCCTGAGCCGACTCTTCTACATCATACAATCTCATTTTAGATCGATCAATTCCAACGACAAATCGTTTGTTCATATTTGGATCGTTATATCGATTCTTCAATTGTTTGATTAGAATCTGATTCATATCTTCCAGTTCTTCTGTAGATATAATCGCGAACATAAAGTCAGCAGTAGCAGGCAAACCAAAACTTTCGGAAGTATCTTCTAATCCTATATCGGAATTAGTAAATCCGGATCTTGTTGTTTGTGTAGCACTCACTATCGGAACATTAAACTCTACCGCCAATCCGCGAAGTTCTTCCGCAATAGATTTAATATAACTATATGAATTAACATTTGCGCCACCCCGTATCCTTGCAGAGCTACATATATTAAGGTAATCGATAAAGACAATATCCGGATAAAAGTTTTTCTTCATTTGCAGTTCATTGAGAAGATGTCTAAAGTGATTTGCATTTGCGGATGCAGTAGGATATTCTTTAATAACCATTTTACCAGATGTTTTTGACTCAAGACGTTTGATTTTATTCTCAAACATATTCCTACTCATCTCTGGTATTTGTTGCATAGGGACGTTCAGAAGGTTCGCATCAATCCTCTCAGCGATCTTTTCTTCAGACATCTCTAAGGTAATGTATAGAACATTCTTCCCCTGAGAGAGTTGTGCAGACGCAGAATCACACATAAAGAGAGACTTACCCACACCAGTACCAGCCAAGGCGATGTTAAGAGTTTTCTTAGACAATCCGCCCTTTGTTATCTCATTAAACTTTTCTAGATGGAAAGGAAGTTTTTCTTCTACTCTTTGATAGAATTCAAAACGCTCCTCCGAGTCATCAATAAAATCATGGCCAACATGGTTGTCAAAAGATACGGCAAGAGCATCTTGTAGTATCTTCGGTAAGGATCCGGTATCTTCTTTAGAATTGTCATCTTCAATAATCTTAATTGATTTAAATATAGCGTTATAAATGGCGCGACTCTGACACCACTTCTCGGTCACATCTGTCAACCATTCTACATTTACTTTAGAATCGTACTCTTCAATTACATTGATAGTTTCAATACATTCTTTATAAAGAGCATCGTACAAATTCAAATCTTCCAATGTTATACGAAGACTTGTTTTTTCTGGCAGAGCGTTATATTTATCTATATGATCGTAGATCATCTTGAATATTTCTCTATCTCTTTCTTCAGAGAAATACTCTGGTTCGATAAAGGGTATTACTTTTCTGGAATAATCTTCTCTATTGACTAAGTTCTGCAGTATCGTGAGTTCCGTCAATTCCATCCATAGTATCCTTTACTGATGTTGTTAGCATAAAGTTTAAAACTTCACCTACCAGTTTACCAAATTTACTGTCGTTGTCAAGTTGTTCTACTGTATGTAGAAAGTTAGATCTTAACGCATTATAATCGTATGTGCATGATGCTCCGGACTGATCATCATTTTCTTCTACCTTAACATTGCCAAGTTTAAAAATAACATCCTTATATTCCCCTTGGTCAATTCTAAATGCAAAATGATCTTCTTGATCAGATTCCATAACTGTAAAAAAATCATCATTTATTTTCATTCAACTGTTCCTCCAATTTTGTTATCTCTTTTTTCAAAGAGCCTATAGTATTTTCTATTTTCTCTCTCTTTTGTTCGTCGGACATTGTAGATTGTTCTTCCGATAAAAGTGTCTCCGGTTCTCGTTCTTCAGTTCCATAGACCTCAACCCACTTATCTTTTGGACATCTAAGTTTCGCAATCTTTGCCTTTGCGGGCATAAAACATCCGCATTCTTTGCACATATGAGCAGACTTTATGTAATACTCACAAGTCTTACATATAGACAGCCTCTCCTTATAAACAAACGCAGATGCGAAGAATGCCATTATGCCTCGACTTCTTCTTCCATGATAGAATCCGTAACCAACATATACTTGTCTTGGACATAATTCTTAAAGGATTCGCTCTCTAGGATTGGATTCCAAACATCATTTCCTACAAGTTCTTTTGCACGATACTTCTTCTCTATGATCTCTCCAGTTTCTAAATCCGTCAACTGATACCAAGCACCACTACGACTGATTACACCAGCGTCTAATGCCATATCAAGAAGACCTGACCACTTATCAATACCGCCATCGAAACTTACGCTAACAGGGATTTTGGACTTCTCTTTAACGTATCTAGACTTCTCTACATTGATGACAAACTGATATCCAGTTACATCTGTACCTTCTTTCTGTTGTCTCCTACCGACGATCCAGATTGTATCAGAAGAGTAGTAGATGCCAGTTCCACCAGACACTACTGGTTTAGAGAACATTTCCTGCGAGTCATATGTGTGGTTCACAACAACCATTGGAATATTCTTTGACTTTAGATATGGAGTAACTGATCGGAATAATGACTTGATTCCTTTTGCGCGGGTCATATCACCAACCATCTTCCCATCCAAAGCATCTTGGACTTCTTTATGCGATGCAAGATTACCAATAGAATCTACAAAGATATAGACTTCATCTTCTTTTTCCAGTTCATGCAGTTGTTTTACAATATCAATCTTCAGTTGTTCTACATCCATAATCGGTGAATGTAATACTCTGGACATATCGATATCGAATGTCTCAAAATATTTCTGGGGAGTACCAAACTCTGAGTCATAGAACAATGCGATTGCATTTGGTTTTGACTGTAGATATGCCTTCATCATCAACAAACCAAACGCAGTCTTAAAGTGTTTAGATGGCCCTGCGATTGTAGTCAGTCCAGATGTCAATCCACCACAAATGGTTCCCGATAATGCAATGTTAACTGCAGGGATATCTGTAGGAACCATTTCATTATTCATAAAATCAGAATCCTTAAGTAGTTGGGCTGATTTAATAGTTGTATTGGTTCTCAACTTGTCCATTAATTTTGACATATTAATCTCCTAAAAAAAGTCATCAAGTGTGTATTGTTTTTTCAATTGCCAATCAATAGAATCTGTGATTGTTTTAATTGGTTCTAAAAACGATTTTTCAAATTGTGTGTTATAATCAATATAGTTTTCTAGATTGAACTCTTTGGGCAAACTAGACATTAACGCAATTGCATTGTTTTGTATTGGATTTGGAGTTTTAAGATATGCAAATTTAATCTTATCTCCATTCTTTATCTTTTGATATGTATTACCCAATTTATATTGATCTATAAGTAGATTGTAAAAGAGAACACCCTTCACATGAATAGGAGTGCCTTTCTTAAATACATCTTTGGAGTCTTTATATTTTTCTATTCCGTTGACTCCACGCGGAAATGATATATCCGGCACTGGATATGTTTTAAATTCCTTTTCGAAATCTATAATGAACTTCATCAGATCTTCATTCGAACTGTTCATAATGATCTTTAACGATTCTTTAATCTTTTCTCTACAGGCCTGTGGTGTCGAAGATCTGACAGCCTCTATGCCCATAATCTTAAGTTCTGGAGATGCGTATCGAACTCCTTCATTGTCATGGACATTAAGAATATATCTCTTCTTTGCAGTCCATATGCCCTTAGATGCAATCACTTCTCGCTTCATAAACATCTTCTGGTCATATGCATTCGTATAATCAGCAAGTTCTTGATAACACTTGTCGATATATGGTTCGATCTTATCTTTTGCGACTGCATCAAGAAAGTCTACTACTTTACTATCTTCGGGAACTTCCTTGAATACCTTCTCTACAAAGTCACCAAGAGCAACATAGATTGAATCGGTATCACTTGCAATAACATAACTCTTCGGTTCTTCATTGTCCATCAGTTTATTGAAGTAGTCATTCACTTTGTTTTCAATCCACTTGATAGACAGTTGCCCAGAAGAAGTAATTGATGTTGCCTGTCGGATATCATAGTATCGAAACCACTGATTTCCTAACGCACCATAGGCAGAGTTAAGAAGAATCTTTGCGGCCATCTGTTTGTTATCAAGTTGAGATATCTTTTTATCTATCTCTACAGGATCACCTTCACCGGATTGCTTCTTCTGTTTCCATTGGATCATTTCCTTTTTATACTGGACACGATCATCATACATTCTCTGCATCAGTTTAGGAAGAAACCCCTTCTTCGATTTCAAGAACATATGTCCGGTAGGGCAAACAGTTTCATCTTTTAGTCCAGACAAATCTGTCTTCTTTTCGAGCAATTCGTCAATAGATGTCGGAACAGTTTCGCCCTCTATCAAGGTTTCTGGACTGATGTTATACTGCATGATTAAGTGAGGATATAGACTATTCAAGTCAAATGATACTACCCACTTGTGCAGTCCAACAACAGGATCTTTTACATAAGCCCCTTCGAAAGATTCCGATTTTTCATTCCTAGACTTGTTAGGAACTACAGTTTTAGTTTTCTTCAATTCATCAAATGCGACTGTATCCCATATTTTGACCGGAGAGAAAACATCTTCGAAGTTAACTTTAGATTGGTAAGCAAGAGTTACCAGAAGTTCCATCAACTTCAATTTATCTTCAAGTTTATCGACTAACTCTACATCTTTGATGTTATAGTCAATATACTTTTGATAGTCTAATTTATAGAACAGATGCATCTGCTCAAATTCTGAGTGATCTAGTTTTCTTTCTCCAAGTTCAACATGAGCAATAAAATCCAGAGAGTAACTTTCGCGGGTTACATAAGTAAACTTCTTGTATAAATCTAGATAGTCTATGATTGCAATACCAGAAATTTTAACTTGAGTTTGTGCCCTACCGAACATCATCTTTTCGACTCTAGAAAAAATTCTCCAAGGAGACAATCTTCTAACTTCGGTCTCGCCAAAAAGTCTTTCTATTCGGTTAACCAAATAAGTCATATCAAACTGGTTTACATTCCAACCAGTCACAATATCAATCTTAGAGTTTTCCCAAATCTGTAAGAAATTACGGAGAAGACTATGTTCATCCCCAAATTTCATATATTTTATTCTGGGTAGGTTGTCTTTATTTTCCCAGTCGCCTAGGCCAAGGACAACGTAGAAACCGCCCATCTTCATTGTGATTGCGTTGACTCGTTCTATTGCTTCGGATGGTTCTGGAAATCCACTCTCACACTCTACCTCAATATCAATATTGCAGATATTAAGTTTAGAAAAATCATATTCTATATTAGATGGGTATTCATCAGAAATAAATGGATAAAGATATTGGTCGTGGCCATATACCTTCATATTATCTATATCTTTATACTTCTCTTTAAATTCTCTAGCCTCTCCGATAGAACCAAACTGGACTCTATCTACTGGTTTGTCATCAAGAGTTTTATATAAAGAATCTTTTTTTCCAGATATGAAGAGGGACGGCGAGTAGTCTATTTTGACTTCTCGGCGTTTATTTCCATCAACTTCTCTGAGAAAGATTTTGTTTTTTACACACTGAACATTAGTGTAAAATCTCATTCAATCTCCAAATCATAATTTAACAAACGCAGAATTGGAAGAGGATGTTGCTGCATTTGCGGTAGTAGACTTAATAGTCTGTGTACCTTCAGGCGGCAATATAATACCACTTCCAAAAACTTTGTTGTATTCACTCAGTAGTTCATTAACCGGCTCAATAACAAATCCTACATAAGATTTGTTAAGAGTGAGTCCGTCCTTGACTTTAGTATATGGAAGAAATGGTGCGATACCAATTCTTGCGGTAGCAGATGTTGGGTCTGCATAAGAACTTGCGATTTGACATACATTTTTAATTCTGTATGTATCCTCTCCATCCTCAGTTATTTCTCCCATTAACTCTTCGCCTGAGATCAGACGAATGACTTTTATATCGTTTATCGACATTAGGACTCTTCGGTTGCTTCGGGTGCGCCAGGCGCTACTGGTTGAGGAACATTAACGAATGTTGATACCAACACTCTAAGGTTCTCTTCGGCAGACGCCAACTTCACTATCCATTTATCCATCTCTGCAACAAAGTCGCTATGTTCAGAAATTCCTGTCGGATTTGTGAAGTATACATTGAGATTGGCAATTGCCTCATCTCTTTCGTATTCATATTTACGGATTAATGCCCTTACAAAAGGACTATCAGCGTAGTTGTATTTCATAATCTTTTCCCTTTTCACGATACCATTTTTTTTCACTTTTAATGTGGTTTCTCAATAACTCTTTCAACTCTGAAGCCTCCGGAGTATCTCCTAACCATCGGACGATTCTTCTTTCGATATACCGCCACTCCATGTTAAGAACTCTTTGCACAACCTGAGGCTGTTCTTGCATCAGTTTTGTGTTGTTACAAATCAGTTCTATAATTCTTTGATTGGGAAGTGCTGGAGTCATTCTCACATCACCAAATGAATTCGATCTATTTTTAGTTCTATATAGAATCGGTTCTCCAGTTTCTTCATCTTTTCTTAGATGAACATCATACTTTACTTCTTGACTATCCATTAATAATCAACATCGCTTTAATCATTATGCACCTTCATTTTTTTATATAATTTAACACCATCAATTTTTGCAACTTCTAAACCTTGTTTAGAAGCAAGATAATATAACTTTAGTGATTTTTTGTAGTCCTGCTTTATGTCTGGAAGTTTCTCTCCATCAGGAGTAACACCCTCTTCATACATTGTAGCAAGATTTTGCTGGGAAGAAGAGTTACCATTTTCTGCACTAAGTTTTGTATAACGAACTGCTTTCTTCAAATCTTTTTTAGTTTTGATTATACTACCATTATCAGTTTCTTTGGCCCCAAATAGAAAAAAATTTGCAAGTTGCATTTGAGCTTTTGCAACAATTTCATGTTTCGGGTCTTGAGATATAGCATACAAGTTTTCCTCATCTGGTTTTTTGATATTAGCAAGAGATGACATTTTCTCAATAAACCCATTTACATCCTTATTGTTAGCACAATCTACGGCTTCATTATACATAGTTTCATATCTTCTTTGAGAAACCCAAATGTCTTCCCACTCTTCAGTGGTTTCCCAATCATTAATGTTTTGTGGCGCTTTCATCATACTTTACTTCTTGACTATCCATTCCTTTTCTTCTTGAATTTCTGCGCGGCGAGTTTTAGAAGCCTTGATGATTTCCATCAGCACTTTTCGGGCGCGAACGCCAGCAGATTTATTTCCTCTCGCAAACTTCTCATTCTCAAATTTATATTGTTCTAATAAAACGATAAGTTGTTCATGCGTTTCCATTGTAGTCTCCGGTAAATTATAGGGGGGATACAGAGTATCCCCCACTACAATTATTTAGTCCACCAGTAATTTGGGGGAACTTGTTATGTCAATAACTCTTGGTTTTTTCTCTTCTGGAACAACCAATTCTAGAGATACTACCAAAAGACCATCAGTGATTGTGGCATCCACAACAACTAAATCTTTAGATAGAGTAAACTTCTTAACGAAGTCTCTAGATGCAATTCCTTTGTGAAGATATTCTTGTTCCGGTTCTTGTGTTGACTTAGATCCAGATACAGTAAGTACATAGTTTTCATGTACTACAGAAAGATCTTCTTCTGAAAAGCCCGATACCGATATTTCTATTCGATATAAGTTATCGACTTTAACGATATTGTAGGGCGGATAATTGTCCTGAGTTCCTTCCGTCATAGAATCTAATGTTCTAAACAAACTATCAAATCCGATAGTTCTTTTCAAAAAGGGATCGAACTCAGCTAGGGTTCTCATTGTAACCATTGTTATCTCCTTATATAAGCGAGTTATGTAATGTCTCCGACCATTGTCGCAAGACTAAGTGAGGACTCTTTACGCAATCCTCAATTATATTTATAACACTATACAGGTTTATTTCTTACTTGTCAATTGGTTTGTTTTTTTCTTCCGATATTATATTTTGGAACCAATTCCCATTCGCTTTTATCTTTATGTGCGATAATTTTTATCTGAGACAATGGGGCAGGATCCATAACATCTTTCACTGGAACATCAACTAACTTCCATTCTTCTAATAAATTAACAATAGCATTTCTTCTTGCTCTATCATTATCAGAAAAGTCTGATGGTTTCCCATCTAATTTGAATAATTCTTTGAAGTGGACAATGTAGTATTTTCCACGTTTATGTAGAATGTGGCAGGACTGATAAAGCTTCTTTTCTTTTTTAGAAGACACACCAATCCGTGTCAGAGTTTCTCGTATTTTGAGAAAGTCTTCTGGATCCTTTAGAGTCACCTCTACTAAGTCTTCTATATTGAGAAAATCCACATTATCCGCCTTTGTATAGTTTGCTTCTGATATATTCTAGTTGAGCACTAGATAAAATGGACATCGCTTCTTCAGCTTTTCTATTGCTGTACCCATAATATTCTTTGATTAAATCAATATCAGAATTGATTTCTTTCTTTGCCCAAGGAGAGAATCTCTTCCTTGGTCTAATACTATTTAGTAAATAATCAAATTGAAGTTTGTTGTCTGTCAAGGCATAACGGTTCATTTCATTCGCATACATGATAGTATCCATATAGTATGAGAATGTTTTATTTATCAAATATGGCTGGTAAGATTTCTCCCATAGTTCATCTTCGCTGTCTAAAAGGTTCTCTTTTGTATGAGACAGAGCTGGGACATAATCTTTAAATAGATCATACATATTATTTCCAATCACACTCGACCATCAGTTCAGTCAAACACGCAACCATGTTAATTTCTTGATCTGCAACAAAAGCAGACTTGTGTTGATAATCAGCAATCGTAACCACAGCTTGTGGGATAGATTGTGGTTCCATATAAGAATACAATCCATCATAGACTGTACGGAAGATTGTCGAAGGATCATTATCAAGATTATCGACAACCCACTTTCGCATATCGGTGAACTTTCTATCCTTGAGAGTAGAACTCAATCTCTTAAGACTAGACTCACTGACATTAACTAGAATACCTTCATCTATCTCTCCGCCGACAGAGTATCGTTGAAGTTCGTTTAGAACTCTACGCCAATCGGGGTAATACTTGTTGATAAGTTCCAACAGAGATTTCTGTTTGTATTCAATACCTTCTTCTGCAAGAATGTTTTTGATTCTTTCATAGAATCCAGCAGAGAGTTTTGGTTTCTCTGATTTAGGAATCTTGAACTCCACTACCGAACACCGACTATGCAATGGATCGATAATTCGGTTGCGGAAGTTACAAGTAAGAATGAATCTACAGTTGCCCGCAAACTCTTCGATGAACCCACGCAGGGCTGGTTGTGTGGATTGTGGGTTCAGATAATCTGCCTCATCCAGAATCACACACTTACCTTCACCAGAGAATGACACTGTAGACGCATAGTGCCTTATTTTGGTTCTGAGAGTGTCTATATTTCCATCCTCAGACCCGTTTATCATAAGGTGATCCAAACCTACCTCTTTGCATAATATCTTCGCTACAGTCGTTTTACCGACGCCTGGCGCACCACTAAGAAGTAGGTTTGGAATTTCTTTGTTGGCCACAAACTCCCGAAAAGTATCTTTCAACTCTTCGGGGAGAATGCAGTCATCAATTGTTTGTGGACGATATTTCTCCACCCATAATAATAAATCTTTCAATAGACTTCACCTTAATTCTTCGATGATTGTTTACGGTCAAATCTCGCAAAAAGAGTCGAATTATTACGCAAGTTCGTTGCAAATGAATCCCAATTATTGCCAACTTTTGATCCCTTCTTATCGGCCATATACTTATCTAACCAATAGCAGACAAAATTAATACATGGACGGATCTGTTGCAAGGCAGTACCTTTTGCCTCACCCAAAAATGAATTAACTTTCCATTCATTGGTAATATGAGTGATACCATCTCTTATTGAGGTTCGATCTATGATGCAGTGTCCAAAATCCATTCCATCCAACCCTTTGAGCAACCTTTTATCTTCGGTGCCGAAGTGTTTCAGCATTAAGAGTGCTGCTGAAATCCAAGACTGATTCCACATTTCTGAGTTTTTGATTATTTTATCTAGGGCCTTAATCTCTTCCAAATAGACTCCGACCATCCCCGCCAGTACCGCAGATTTAGTATCATTGGAATTGAACTCATCGGGGAAGTACAATTGGCACGCCTGAGACAATCCTGTAACAATTTGACCTTTCTTCAATTTCTCTGAAATAGGATTGTACCCATACATACCAGTTAAAATTCCATACAACTTTTCATTGGTGCGCTCAAGGGCATCTGCTGAATCGAATGTGTTATATGAAGTCTTCATTCTCGACATACTATCAAAGTTATAAGTGATTGTAAAAACCTTAGATGGTATTTTATCCGAACCGCCGACTTTCCAGTTTAGGGCCCGAGTATTTGAATCGAGCCTACAAATATATCCTGCTTTATATGGTTCTCCTTCAACTTCATCGTCTTTGGTTAACCTTGCAAGAAACACTACACAATGCTCGACCATTATTTTGGATAGATGTTTTTGTGCCTTTTTAAGTCTACTTTCGGTATCTCTTTGCACAAAACACTCTGGCAAATTCTGATATTCGTCATAATCCATCCAACCAGAATCGAGTTCTTTTGATGGATCATAGATTTGTGGTATCTTTTCAATTTTTTGTTTTTTCATAATTTTTCCTTAAATATCATACTGAGAATCTGATTCCAGAGTAATCCAATATTGAATTGGTCGAGTCTGATGTCTGAAAGTAGATATCGCATTACGAGATACACTCACATTGTAGTCGCCTTCAATCAACTTAAGATTCTCAGACTTGAAGTACATCTTGAAGTTAACATTGCTGTCCCCAACAGGCTCTTTTGCGATATCAGTTGTATCAGACTTCTTATCTAACGCAGTGAAAAATATCTCACCGCCTTCGGTGATCAATCCATAGTCTGGCAAAGAATTTATCGCAGCGACTTTCTGGATTGTCGCAAGAGTGGAACTCGGAAGAGTGACATTGATGTCGTACTCAGGAGTCGCCTTTACATCTTCTGGATTATTCTTAGATCCTTCCATCGCAAACATAGTTGTAGGATGGATAATCGCACTCGGTTCTGCAGCCATGAACTTATAGGTCTTAGAACCATCAGCCATAATTACAGAAGTGTCACCAAAGTTCAACTCAGGATATACCGCAAGGTTTCCCAAGAACCGAGGCAAATCATAGATGCCAAATTCTTCTGGAAACTCTTCTTCGATATCAGCAGTTGCGAGAATGTTTCGCATCACCGACATTGTTGCAATTCGATTATTACCAGTCAATAAAATTGAAGGGTTAATACCCGAAAAGTTCCTTAGTATAGTTTGAGTATCTTCACTAATCATCATTTAAATCTCCGTCATTGTCATGATTATAAAGGGCCAGCAGAGAGTAGTGTATGATCTTCATTAGATCTTTTCGCCACTCTTCAGTAGTTCCTTTCCTTCCATATCTCTGGGCATATTTCATTATATTCCCAATTAAAAATCCAGTTCCATGTCCAGAGTCAATAATGAACTCTGTCGATTGAAACTGGTTCTTAGAATAATGCATTGAATAGGTTTTGTCAATGTATATTTTAAGTTCTTTTAACAACTGATCTTCGTTGAACTTATACTCAACTGGACAATTGCTAATTTCTCCCAACTGTTGTTGGATTAGTTGATTTAATTCTGCCGACATTCTTGATCCTTAAAACGCAGTGTCATTGTCAGAGGCATAGTCGGATCCTTCTGGAATCTGACCCTCGCACGAAGAGTCTTGAAACTCTTCATTAGGGTCACTAATCTTCTCAAAGAGATCGATGAATGATGCCTTAGTATCTTCATCAAAACGACTGACGCACAATTCAATAGACTTCATTTTGTTCTTGAAGATTGAGAAAGTCTCAATAATGTGAACCAGTCGGCGAGTAGAGATCAACTCATCACAACCGCCTTCCATGAAGGTCTTTCGAATCGCAGAAGCCCATACAGTCAAGTCTTCCGCGAACTCCGCGTCCTTCACGCCGAAGGACTCTAGGTAGTTGTTGAGAATCTTCTTCTCAGTAACCTGAGTAGGATACTCCTGTTCGAAAGTAACCTTGAATCGCTCTAGGAACGCTTCGTTTAGGACATTGGTTCCAATGAATCGTCCATCGTCGGATCCTTTACCTTTAGTGTTCGCAGTCGCAATGACAGTGAATCCCTTCTTAGGAATTACGAATCGGTTATCCTTCTTGAGAAAGACTCCCTTGCCGTCAATGATAGACTGAAGACACATAATCTTATTTGATGCAAGGTCAATCTCATCCAAGATAAGAACCGCGCCAGTTTCCATCGCCCGAACTACAGGGCCGGGAACAAATCGGATGTTTCCGTCCACTAGAGTCTTATCTCCTAGAAGATCCGATTCATCGGTTTCGACAGTTATCGGAATGGTGATACACTCTCGCTTGAGTGCCGCACAAACTTGTTGAGCACCGTGAGTCTTACCATTTCCAGAAAGACCAGTGATGAAAACCGGATAGAACATCTTAGAACCTACGATGGTCTTAAGATCATTGTAGAATCCAAACTTAACAAAGTTAGGATCTTTTGCGGGAACCAGATTTTGTTCTAATGAGATATCAATAGAAGTTTCCTCAATAACCTTAGACACATTTTGAGTTTGAGTTGGAGGAGCTCCAGCAACGCTTTCGGGAAGTTGATATTTTCCATAAGAAACTTTCAGTTCCATAGAACGCAACCATTTAGTACTAGAAGATCCAATCTTCTTAGCAGCAGCCTTGATTTGTCCGGAAGTTACAATCCCATCCACTGCTTCTTTTTGAAGAGTTTCTAGGAGAACTTTGCGGGTTTCTAGGTTTGCAGTACGAGGCATATTTTCTCTCTCAGTTATTAATTCCAGTCTATATTCTAATCTATTCTTAGATCTTTGTCAAGGGTTATTTTACTAAATCGACAAATTTATTTAATAATTGGCGGTTCACAACCTTGGATTTGTTGTGACTCATGAAGTTTTTTGCGATGGCAGACTTTGACATTGAAGAATTTACATTCAATTCATCAGTTTTAGGATCTACTTTCGCATTAATAATGTAGTACTCATTATGTCCTGAGTTAGTCGCAACGAAGAAATTATCCCTATTGAATTCTTTTCGCAAATTACGATACTCTTCCATGTATGGCTGTAGATTATGGTTAACAAATCTTTGTATGATTCGTTTGATCTCATTTCTACCATAAGAACCTAAGAGATAGAAACCAATAGAATTGATTCCATGCTTCTCTCGCAAGATCTTGATAAGAAACTTGGACGATTCAAACCCGTCAATTCCGCTGTAGTCGGACTCGGAAGTCATGCGATAAGTTTCATTAGTAGAGGTATCTCGCACATAAATGTTTGAAGCATACCTAGTGGATCGCGCACACGGATATTCACCATCGTCATACTTGTAGGATAAATGATCAGTTGGTTCGCCGTCAGTCAAGAGAACCAAGTTAACTTTTTCTAAAGAATTCTCTTTACGAAACTTCGGGATTACTCTGTCTAGGAGAACCAGCGCCTGATTGGTAGGAGTTGCACCGAACTGATCTTTGGATAATGCGTGATCCCGCAGTCGGTAAGGAATATAATATGATCCTATCTGGTTTGCCACAGCAGCGGCGATATTCAAATAGTTCTGGCAAGACTGATTAAAGACTTT
>Ga0181393_1000144_pt1 | contig 25256 bp, 38 predicted proteins | sample 16SPOviralmetaG_FD_130122 | JGI IMG/M metagenome (GOLD analysis project Ga0181393, IMG submission 130122) | Marine viral communities from the oligotrophic San Pedro Time Series (SPOT) site, San Pedro Channel, CA, USA - 16 SPOT_SRF_2010-10-21 | ecosystem: Environmental > Aquatic > Marine > Strait...
AGTTGTTATGATGAATATCATTATGGTTCTGTAAATAGAATTAGTCCTGAAGCTCCTGTTCCTATATTTGATTTACATGACACCGTTTCAAAAAAAGGAATGGCGTACAACGTACACAATAATCTTGTAAATCTAAAACTTAAAGTAGATATTATAACAGAATACTCTGAACGTAAGCATAGGTATGTTGATATTAAGACAGGTCAACAACTTATAAGAATAGACGAAAAGATAAAGAAACAATTCTTTGATAACGCAGAACAAATCTTAGATAACTATGCAGCAATAATAGTTTCAGACTACAATAAAGGATTTGTTGCTGATAAAGAAATAGAAGATCTTATAAAAAAGTATAAAGGCCCTATCTTTGTAGACACTAAGAAAAAGGATCTAGCCCAATTTGACGGTTGCTTTGTAAAAATAAACCAGTACGAATACGAAGCACGAGAGTCAGATACCGAAGAACTTATAGTTACATACGGCTCAAAGAAAGTCGAATATAAAAACAGAACCTACATTCCTCCGAAAGTAGAAACTCATGATGTGTGTGGTGCAGGTGACACCTTTCTAGCTGCCCTTGTCTATAAGTATTTAGAAAAACAAAGTATAGACGAGGCTATAAGGTTTGCAATGAATGCAGCAGCAGTTACGGTGCAACATATAGGTGTCTATGCTCCAACACTAGAGGAAATTACTAGATGAGGCTTGAAGGATTTGTAGAAAAAGGTTGGGGGTCTGAGTTTATATGGGCAACTAACGACAAATATTGTGGTAAATTTTTAAAGTTTAACAAAGGTGCAAAGTTTTCAATGCACTTCCACAAAGAAAAAGATGAGACTTGGTTTGTTATATCAGGTAAATTTAAAGTCGTATGGATTGACACAGAAAACGCAGAACATAAAGAAGTTTCTTTGTTAGAAGGAGATGTTTGGCACAATCCACCACTAGTTCCTCATCAAGTAATTTGCTTAGAAGAGGGGAGTCTAATGGAAGTCTCTACTCCTGATTCTGTAGAAGACAATTACAGAGTTGGTAAGGGCGACAGCCAAGAATGAAAATACTAGTTACTGGTCACAAAGGGTTCATTGGTCAGAACATGGTCAATGCCCTACAAGATAAACATCAAATTTCTACGTATGAGTGGGGAAATCAGTACCCAATACTAGATGGTCTTGATTGGGTAATACACTTAGGAGCAGTAAGCTCTACCACAGAGAAAGACATACGTAAGATAACAGTACAGAATATTGAGTCCTCTATATACTTGTATGAAGACTGTATAGAAAGAGAAATAAACTTTCAGTTTGCTAGTTCTGCTTCAGTCTATGGTTTAGATCCTTGTGGTTTTAAAGAGACTGCAGTCTTAAATCCCCTCAATCATTATGCTAGAAGTAAAGCTCTTTTTGAGAACTACATCAAATACAGAGATGCTCCTATTATAACTCAAGTATTTAGATACTTTAACGTATACGGTGATCACGAAGATCATAAAGGAGAACAGGCGAGTCCTTATACTAAGTTTAGAAAGCAAGCAAAAGAAACTGGAAAGATAAAACTATTCAAGAACTCAGAATATTTTTACAGGGATTTTATTCACGTAGACAAGATTATAGAGTATCATCAAAAGTTTTTCTCTATAGAAAAGTCAGGTGTCTGGAACGTAGGTACAGGTTTTGAAAGAAGTTTTTACGAGGTTGCTTTAGAAATATGTAAAGAAACAGGAGCAACTATCGAGTGGGTAGAGATGCCAGAAAATTTAAAGAATAGTTATCAAGACTTTACTAGGGCAGATATGGTTAAACTATGGCAGACGTTAGACTTACCACAGAAGAATTAGAAGACATGATGGATCGTGCAGCTAGGCGTGGTGCTAAAGAAGCATTGCGTTCTATTGGTTTGCTTGATGATGATGCTATAAAAGATATTATAGAAATGAGAAGTTTACTAGAGGCATGGCGTGACACACGTAAGTCTGTCTGGTCAACAATAGTTAAAGTAACCACTGTCGCACTGCTGACGTTTATTGCAGGTGCGGTGTGGATGACAATGGGTAAATAGGGAATAAGATATGAAGAAACCTGAACCAAGACCAAGTGTTGTACTAAATCAAGGAACTGCAGGTTCTTCTGGTATGCCTGTAAGAGATGGAAATAATAATCTAGTTCAAGGTAGATCATCAACAAGTAATTCTCGATCTAACTCTGCTTTAGATAACCTTACCTCATCTTCTAAAAGACGTAAGAAGAAACGTAGGAAAAGGAGAGAGGCAGCAGCCGCAGCAGCCGCAGCCGCAGCAGAGGCAGCAAAGCTTAAAGAGCAACAGGAAGCAGAAGAAGTAACAGAAGTAGATGAAGTAAAAGAAACTGTTACTGATGATTCAGATAAGCTTGATAAAATAATTGAGAGTTACAATCACTATGTAGAGACAGGTGAAGACGATGGAGGAGGATTTGTAGACGCAGCTACAGGTCTACCACCAGGCGTAGACAACGAGCAAGAGGCTTTCTTACTACGTACTGGTAACTTTAAAATGAACATGGCTGATATGAAAAGTATTATCAGCAATGCCAGTGATGATTTAAGAAAAGAGTTAGTATCTACCTACGGTGCCGGGGATGGAGAAGATGCAGCACTCAATAAGGCAGCATCAAGTCTGCTCTATGGTGCTGTAGGATCTAATGCTGATTCAAGAGATTTTGGTAAACTTTTAGCTGTATCTAGATTAGGTTCAGATGCTTTTATTCAAGCTGTGAGTGTAGCTAATACACAGCTTATGACTGAAGGTGTTGTGCAAAGAGATGCTAATGGAAATCCAATTGGGTATGCTCCTGAAACTAAGTTAACTTTTAGTGTTATGAACGGAGAGCCAATTTATAGAGGGGCAGGAGGATTTTTTGGCGGTTTAAATGCAGCAAAGATGCGTTCAAATTGGTTTAATCCTGAAGATATTCAAGGTATTGTAGACGGTGACGTTTATAATAACTACAAAGCCTACTATGATGGTTATAGAAAACAGTTTGAGTTTTTAAACGATTACGACTTTTTAAATATGAAACAGTTTAAAGGAATAACAGCCCCAATCACAGGTGGAGGTGGCGGTGATAACGCATCAAACACAGGGGGAGGAACAGGAGATTCTACTAAAGATACTTCAACTGAAAAAAAGATAGCTAATACTGCTACTACGTATACTCCTGTTACTACAGATACAACAAACATAAATACTACTGATCCTTCTTTAGGTTCTGCAGCAACAGGTACATACCCACAAACTAACGTAACAGGAACTTTTAATACTGCTTCTCAAACTGCAAACTTGTCAGCAGTACCTTCTAGTGTAACAGTTAACTCAACACCTACAGGCACTACTATGGCAAACCTAACTAGCCAATCTCAAGGTGGCACTGGTGGTTTGAAAACGTATACAAATTCTTTTGGTCAATCTGTTCAAGTAACTGAGGACGCACAAGGTAATGCTATAACTTTTGTTCCCCCCGGTTTTACTTCTGCTGCTCAAGGTGGATTAATGGGTTTTTCCAACGGTGGTGATGTAGCAATGGCTAGGAAGTTCTTAGGTTTTGAAGGACCTGACTCACAACTCCCTAACTTTTTACAATCAAATGCACAAGCTGCTGCACGTATGGGTAAATACAGACAGGCTATGGTTGGAATGTCTAACCCTAGAATGGGAGCTAACACAGGTATGTTTGTTCCTACTCAAGAGCAGTTTAAGCAACTGCAAGGTAATCTTGTGGGTCAAACGATGCAGCCTCGACAGGCTAACGTTCAACAGTTACAACCACAAGAAGCAGACTTTATAGGACAGACTGCAGGACAATCATATGCAGTTTCTCCTTTTGCTCAAGTAGCTACGATACCTACTACATCTCAGGCAGGTATGCCTATGACTAAGGACAGTGTTGATTTCAATCCGTTCACAGCTTATAATAAAGTACAAACAGAAACAGGTAAACTGCAACCTGCTCAAGGAACTATAGTTCCTGGATCAACAATAGATCCTGAACAAGGCACTACTTCTTTAGATATAAAAGCTGCACAAGGTAACGAAATAAAGATAGCAGGACCTGATCCTCGTAAACTGCAGACCGATCCTGTTAGTGGTGAGAGTGAGATAATCTCTGGCGTAGCAAATGCACAGACTGCTAAAAACTTTACTGAAGCAATAGAAGCTGCAGAAGCCACACCGACTAAACAAGCTACGGTACAGGGTCAGCTAGAAAGTTTGATGCAGCAGTTTGAGGGTGGTAACACACCTGCTTGGGCTGCAGGTTCTATGAGAAATGCTACAGCTACTATGGCTGCTAGAGGTCTAGGTGCATCTAGCTTGGCAGGTCAAGCTATTATACAAGCCGCAATGGAAGCTGCATTACCTATAGCTCAGATGGATGCACAGGTTGTTGCACAGTTTGAAGCACAGAACTTATCTAACAAACAACAAAAAGCTATACTATCTGCACAGCAACGTGCTCAGTTTTTAGGTATGGAGTTTGACCAAGCATTCCAAGCTCGTGTTCAAAACTCAGTTCGTATTGGTGAGATAGCTAACATGAACTTTACGGCTGAACAGCAGATAGCTCTTGAAGATGCTCGTGCTGCCAACACTGTAAACTTAAACAATCTATCTAACAGACAGGCAGGTGTCATGGCAGAAGCTGCTGCTCTTGCTCAGTTAGATATGGCTAACTTATCCAATCGACAACAAGCTGCAGTACAGAATGCTCAGAACTTTTTGCAGATGGATATGACAAATCTGAGTAATGAACAGCAAACAACTATGTTCACATCACAGCAGAATGTACAAGCTTTGTTTACAGATCAGGCTGCACAGAATGCTGCAGCACAATTCAATGCAGCAAACGAGAATCAAACCAATCAGTTCTTTGCTTCTCTTACTTCTCAGGTTTCACAGTTCAATGCGTCACAACAGAATGCAATAGATCAGTTCAACGCAGGGCAAGCTAACTCATTAAGAGAGTTTAATTCTAACTTGCAACAACAAAGAGATTTGTTTAATGCTCAGAATGGATTAGTTGTAGCACAAGCCAATGCACAATGGAGACAGAATCTAGCTACGTTGAACACTGCAGCAGTTAATGAGAGCAACATGAACTTTGCTCAGACCATGAATGCTTTGACATCTACGAATTTAGATGCAACATGGCAGAAAGAAAGAGATCTTATGAGCTATGCTTTCTCAGCAGAACAAACTGCAGGAGACAGAGCTTTGCAGATTGTGTTGGCTGATAAAGAACTAGAAGCAGTAAGAGAGAAAATTGCTAATGATGAGAAGACGGCAAAGGGTGCTCTTTGGACTAAGCTTCTCTTTAATGTATTTTAGTGAGGTTTATCTGATGAGTTCTAAAGAAAGTTATTTAAACGCAATCCACATGGCTGAAAGGATTCAAGAAGATCCTTCTATTGTTAGCAAAGATACTTCTTCTCCTGAAGGATTAGGTGGGCTGCGTAAAGTTAGAAATGAGATAGTGGACGATAACTCTGTCTTGAATCAAGTTTTAAAAGATGCTTCAAGTATGAATCTTTTAAAAGAAGAAATGAAAAACTTCAAAGAAGAGACAGTTAGTGCTGACACTTCTGCTTTAGTTATACCTGAAAATTTGTATGGTAAGAAGGGTTCTGAGAAAGGAGAGGTAGCTTCTAACTCTTACTACAACAAACCAGTTCCAAAAGGATTTACACGTAATGCAGGTGGTGCTCCTAAAGAAGCACAAGAAGCTGCAATCAAAGAGATAATAAGAGTTGGAAGAAGTCTTGAAGCAACACCTGAACAGATAGCTTATGCCCTTGCGACAGCAAGGTACGAGTCAGGATTTAATATTTATGCTGCTGCTAAATCAACTAGTGCTCTCAGTCTTGGTCAGTTTATAGACGATACAGGTGGAGCTTACGGTTTAAATAGCAGCAACAGAGAAGACCTAGGTATGCAAGCCCAAGCTTTAATTGAACATACGATGGACAATTTTGATATGGCTGAAAAGAAAGGGTATGATAAATCTTATGTCTATGCTTTACACCACGATGGTCCTAAATTAAACAAGGGTGGTTTAGCTATATCTAAGAAACATATTATGCCCTTAGTTTCACAATACCAAAAATTACTGGAGACATATAGATGATTTTTAATTCACCTATTCCAGGGCAGAGTTTAACTACTCCCCCAAGGAATGCACCTTACGAAAGACCTCCTGAGATAACAGATCCAGACGAGGCTCTAGCAGTACACTTAAAACGATTAAGTGATCCAGATGCTATTGAAGATGCAATGTATGTTCTAGAGATTGGTATTGATGTACAAACTCTAGTAGAAGGAATTACTCGTAGTGCTGTCATGGCAGGTATACACTCAATAGATGTAAGCTTGATAATCCAACCAGTGTTGCACGAGTTTATAAAACAAACTGCTGATGCACTTGATGTTGATTACAGTACTGGCTTTGAAGAAGAAGATAGAGATGAATTACGTAAGACAAGAGCTTCAGCTTTAGCTGACAAGAAGCTAGACGAAATGGGAATAGACGTACAGAAAAACGTCAAGGACGTTGACCTATCTTCTAATGAAGGTAGAGAACAAGAGATGGAAGAAGTGGTTGAAGAGATCACTACAGTAGAAAAGCCCAAGGGCTTGATGGCAAAGGACTAAGAGATGGGTTATGCACAGGGTATTCTTCTAGCCGTTCAGGACATGGAAGATCTAAGACGTTACGAGAAAGAGTCTGAGTTTGAAAGAGAGAAGTTTGAAAAAAATCTAACTGCTCGATATAGGTCAGACATACTGCCCTTTGCTCTTGAGGCTTTGAAGAAACAAAAAGCTCTTACCATTAAAGAAGCAGATTTAAAACGTGTTGCTCTTGAAAAAGGTTTCACTCGTAGAGTATCAAATGCTTTATATGATAGAGGTCAGCTAGAAGAAATGGTAGCTCTAGCTCAAGATAAAAATGTAGATCCTAAATTTGTTACTATTCTAAACTCTAGTCTTGAAAAACAATTAGATAAACGAATTAAAGATAACCCTACAGAAGCTGCTGATAAAATGGTTCAAGGTGTTCAAGCAGGTCTTTCTGTAGACGGTAATATAGACACACCTGAGAAAGAGTTAGAGTCAATAACAATGGCTAAACTTTTTGCTGCAGATGTTAGTCCAGAAGATCTTTTAGACATGACTGCACAACTGCAAGTACAAGCTCAAAGAACATACGAAGATGATCCTCTTGATATAAGAACAGAGGCTGCTGCAGAGCTAACTAGTACTGAAGCAAATAGGCTTAAGAAAGTAGCTATGGATACACTAGGTCCTCAGATGGGAGAATACTTTGACGTATCATCAGATGCTTACGGAAACAATATATATGTTTACAAACCCTCTGCTCCTGCACAAGTAAAACTTTTATTTAATAATATAGCTACCACAGTTAAAGAATTAAATAGAAGTCAGGATGTCGGAGATGTAAATGCACAAGATATAAATAATTTTGTAATAACCCAAGTTTCTGATCTGTTGAGGATGTCTCCTCCTGAACAAAGAAATAATACTATAGCTTATCTATCTGAACAGTTACCAAACTTAGTGAGTCTAGATCCTATAGCACCTCCTGCTTTTGAAAAAGTAGTTAAAAAAGAGGGAAGTGGAGAACCATTAGATGCTACAGGTGTTCAAATGAATATATCAGGGGCAGGAACTTTTGGTGAAAAAGTTAATGCTGCAACAGAATGAGTATTAAATGTCTAACTATTTAGAAAAAGTAAAAGACAAAGAGTTTATATCTTTAAAAGACGATTCAGATTTTCAAGACGATCTGATTCGTTTTTTTACTGGTGATAGGTATAACTACTCTAGAGAAGAGTTACTTGAAAAGGGTGCTGAAGGTTTAACAGAAGACTTCATAACTCACATGAGATATCAAGCTGCAAACGAAGTGACTGCTCTAAAAGATTTACAGTATGTTCAGGACAGAGAGAATGTATCTGATCAAGAGCTAGAATCTTTTGGTAACTTGATGAATGCGTTTGATCATTCAGGTGAAGTAGGAACAGGTGTGCTTGATGGAGCTAAAGATTTTATAGGTGCTATTGCTTCTTCTCCTTCTACTGCAGCTACTGTTGCAACAGGAGGTTGGGGTGTAGGTAGTAAACTTGCAGCTCGAGGTGCAACTAAAGCAGCTCAACTAGCTATACGATCACAGATAGATGATCTTATAAAGAAAGGTCTAGGAAAAAAAGCTGTTAAAGAAGCAGTACAGAAGAGTGTTCTTACAGAGGGAGCATACGGTGCAGCTAGGAGTGCTGCATTTGAAGGTGCTATAGGTACAGCCATAGGATATTCTAGGGGAGAAACCAGAGAAGAAGTAATTGAAGGATATGAGTATGATACAACAGACTTAGCACTTGACGCAGCTTTAAGTGCAACAATTGGTTCTGTAGTAGGAGGCGCAACTTCAGCCTTTGGTCAAAGAGCTAAGAACAAAGCCGCAGATGCTCTAAGTAATGTAGCTTTTAAAGAAAAGTCTGCAAAGACTAGAGCAAAGAATGCTGCAGAAAAAACAATAAAACAAAAAAGACGAAGCCCAAACTTAAAGAAAGCAACGGATCAATCCTTAGAGCTATTTAAAAATTTAGCAGTCAGAGAACAAACAGAATTATTACAAAAAACAAAACCAAAATTAAATCCTTTAGATGTAGATCTAGTTAAAAGAGGACAGACTCTTAGAAGTCAATTACTTCAAACAGGAGTAGAGGACACAGAAGTAACTCCCGGTCTATCTCTTAATACACTAAAAGGTATAACTGCTGCAACTATGGATCTTATAGACAAAGTAAAACCTAGTAAAGGTGAGAGAATAACTAGTGCTGTAGCTAGATTTATGTCTACAAATAAAAATATAAAAGAGATAGAAAAGATAAAGAAAAAGTACGGTCTTTCTTCAGAAGATTTCTCTTTAATATACCTTGCTGATTTATCAGAAGCAGGTAAAAAATTAAATGAAGCAAGTCAGATAAGTAAGAAGTTAAAGTCTGCTACACCTATGACTAAAGCACAACAACAAATTGATGATATACTTTTAAATATTAAAAAGCTTAATGACTCTCGACTCACTACTTTTAATGATAACTTTGCACAGTCAATAATAAGCAATGCTATCAAGAACAAAGGTGGTAAGGTAGGTACAGTTTTAAATATGGCTAAAGAGTTAGACTCTGCTCGTATTGCTTTTATGACATCTCAGGTTGGTACTACTGCAGCTAACGCATTTACTTCTGGGTTCAACACATTCCTTGACATATCTGATCAGTTTTGGAAAGGGTTGCTAACTGGTGAAGCAGTTCAAAGAGGGTGGACAAAAGGTGTCTTTGCTAACCTAAGAGGTATGACACTCAGTAAGGATGAAGCAATCATTCTTAAAGAGATGATGTTAAAAGAACAACCAATTGCTTACCGAAATCTTTTTCATGATGTCCAGAGAGCAGAGACAACCATTGAAAGTAACAGTATTCTTTCTCAAGCAGGTAGGTTTGTTAACACACTTAACTCAGGTGTTGATGCTATCTTTAAACAGTCAATGCTGTACGCAGGTGTTGATAGAAGACTGAGACAACAAGGTAGAACCTTTGCAGAGTTTATTGAATCTGGTCAAACTATAGAGAAAGGTTTACCACCTGGTCTCCTACAAGATGCTATAGAAGATGCACAAAGATTTACGTTCCAACAAACGTATGCAGGAGATAAGTCTGCTTATGGTAGGCTCGTTAAAGGTGTAGTTAAAGCCCACAGAGAAGCTCCGTTTATTATTTCAGGAGCACTAGGTATTCCTTTTCCTCGATACATAGCAAACCATTTAGAATACATAAACGATTACACACCTATTGGTTTAGTTACTGGTGGTCTATCAGGTTTAGAAAGCCAACTCTATAAAGGAACTAAGTACAAGACTTGGCAAGATAAAACAGCAAGACAAATTAGTGGTGCTGCAATGCTTATGGGTGGTGTATATCTTGCTGCTCAAAAACAAGGTGAGTTAGACTACGGAAGTGTTGAAACTATATCAGGTGGGACAGTGGAGACAGGACGTGTGGCAGGTCCTTTCGCAGCTCACCTTCTTTTGGGTGATTTAATATACAGATTCTTCAATGGATTGCCTATAAAAAATATGGGGGAAGATTCTTTAGAAGTTGCTCTTGGTATGGGAGATCTTGGTTTTGATTTTTCTCTTGTTAAAGATATAAAAGACTCAGTTAGAACAGGAGAGTTTACTGTAGGTTTTGAAAAGAGAGCAGGTAATATTGTATCTACTTTTACTTACCCTGCTACTATTGCAAGAGATATAAAAGCACAGCTTGATATAGAGGCAGCAGGTTCTCCTTTTACAAGACCTATTATACCAGGGGATGAAGGTAAGGTCAGTGACTTTGGGGAAAGAAACTTCCTGATGGACATTCTTCAATCAGAGTATATTGCTGCACAGTCTGCTAGATTTTTACCTGACACTGATTTTTTTCAGTATGCTGATTCGTTTAACGGTAAGAACGACATAAAGATTTACGGAGGATTTAACGAAAGAGCAACAGGTTCTATCAATCCTTTGACAAAACAAATAGGATTCAGAGAAGATCCTCCTCTAAACAAACTTCAAAAAGAAATGAATATTTTGAAGGTTGAAGAGTACGAACTAGTAAACAGTAGGACTGTTAAGAATCCGACAGTATACCACGCAGTTACTTTACGTCTATCCAAGAAAATGCCACAGCTTTTTGAGGCTTGGTCAGAGCAAGTTGTTCTTGGAACAGGAGAAGCAGGTGAGGGTAAAGGGGCAATAGTATACGGTAGCAGAACCTATGATGAACTAGGTAACGACTACAAACTAAAAGAGGTAGCTCTAAGAAAGTTTGTTCAAGAAGCTGTAGCAAATGAAGTTGCTATCGTAGAAAAAGCTTTTGAAGATTTGCTTACCAAGTCACCTCAAGCTGCTGTTGGTTTTATTAGGAATCAATATGCTTTTACTGAGCAAGAAATGATTGATAAAACTAAAATGAAAAACATCTATGATTACTCTGCACAACAACTAGCTAAAGAAGACGGATCATTCTATGCAAACGCAGGTGAGTATATAACTGATACAAGTAACGTAGCTGTAGAAGTAATTAGAAGACAAGAGATAATGTCCATTGCTAGAGCTATAGCAGATGGATCATCCAAAGCTGTTCTCTCTGAGATACGAAAAAACCCCTAGCCGAAACTAGGGGTTAAGTCTAAGACGATTTATCTTTATTTTTTTATGATCAAGCATTAGGCAGGAGATACAGAATGCTTGATTAACGATCTCGTCTGACCGCATATACTTTCCAGATGCTAACAAACCCGACAATGCAGCACCTGCAAAGTAATCCCTACTAGGTACATCACCTGTAGGAATCTCTGATTTAAGAAACTCTTGGGCTTCTTGCTCAAGGGTTTTTTTATTTTGTCTGTTCATTTATGTTTTTCAACCCACTTCTTACGAAGACGGTCTACATACCAACTCATTTTATCAATATCTTCTAAACCATTTTTATTTTCAAATCTAAATAAATATCTTATAATATTGGTAACATGAGGAACGTACTCTGCTGAAGTATTCTCAGCCATAGCCTCAATGATTTCAATACATTCTAACTTTGAATTAGTGTAGTGAATAGGTTTGTTTACTGGGTCAGGTAATGATCCTATTGTTAAAGTATCTAACCCTGTCAGTGTATACTGTTCTTCCATTTCTTTCCTTCCTGCCAAATCTAAAAGATCTGAAACATCACATTCTCCACAAAGACCACTATCATCTAGATAGCTTCCACATATAGGACATGTCATAGCTCTACTAGTTCTGCCTCTGTGTATGGGATATGAAAGAATGTTTCACCCTTCCATATATTTTTTCCTTTGGCTTCTTTGATTCTATCATCAGTCATGAGAGTATCTTTTATTCGCCAAGCTTTCTTAAGATTTTTATCAAAGACATAGAAGTTAAGAACACCGTTCTTTTCTTTATACTTTTCTATTAACCTTCTCTTTCGAGAGGGAATCCTAATCTCTTCCCAGTGAGTAGGCCAGTCACCTGCCCATGCAGTCTTTACTTCTGCCTCATTAAAGTATGTGTACCCATCCTTCTGAGTAACTACGTCTACATTGTAGTCCTCTACGGTTGAGACAACTTGGTGTCCTTTGTTCTTGAGATGTTCTACTAAAGCTTCTTTAGCTTTTTCATCAAAGATATTATACCAAGTCTTGCTAAACGGCCTGTTAGTTCTTTTCATTATGCCTCCTTTTTAGTTCGCATAAAAGAAGTTGTTGCTCGTAGTCGGACATTAACATCCAATTCCGTATCTCGTCAACAGTTCTTTTACATCCCACACAGAAACCATCGTCACCTATATCACAAACTTTAATGCAAGGAGATGGAGTGCTCCCAAATCTAGGAGCAATCCTTCTTCTTACATGAGGGATACTCATACTACATACACAAATCTTCATACAGACTTGTATAAAGTCTATGTTTGCTTTGATCTTTACTAACGTACTTCTTTTTAAACCAAGCTAGTATGTTATTCACACTTACGCAGTCCTGTCGCAACATCATAATAACAAGCACCCCCCTCGTCTACAAAGTCCTGAGTCTCTTCAATGTCATCTTCTTGAACTAGTTCCTCAGAAGCAGAAGCATTGAGAATACCATAACGTTTACCTGCTGCCCTGAATGTTGTGCAACCAGAAGCACCGCCATCATAAGCATCCATGTAGACTTGTTTAAACTCTTCCCATGTAACTTCTTCACCTGTGTTACATGTCTTAGAACAAGCTGAGTCAACAAATCGAGATGCAGCATTCAATACTTTTACGTGATCAAACACAGACAATTCATCTGCTGTCTTACCTTTAACTCCAAACACTCTGAATCCGTAGTCTTCTACTCGTTCAACCTTAGGTCCATCAAAGGTTTGGATAGTTCTGTCGTAGTAATGGGAGAAGACTGGCTCAATACCTGAAGAGATGTTGTCTGCTGAGAGGCTGATAGTTCCTGTTGGTGCAACAGAAAGAAGATGAGAGTTACGAATACCATGCTCCCTAATGAGATCAAATATGTGAGGAGGTAAAGACCTAGAAAAACCAGACTCAAGGTAAGCTTCAGTAAATAAAGGAAAGGGTTCTTTCTCAATAGCCAACTCAACAGAAGTTGTGTATGCAACATCCCTAATTACTCCCATTATTTCTTCTAGGGCCTGTAGGAAACGTTCACTACCATACTCAAACCCTAATGCTTCTATGCAATTAGCCACGCCTGTTACACCTAAACCCATACGTCTTTTACTTTTAGCTTCCTCTTCCTGTTCTTTAAGAGGGTACACTGCTCTGTCTACTACGTTGTCCATTGCTCTGACAACATGTGGTATATCATTTCGTAGTTGATCCCTATTAAAAACAAACTTACCACCAATGTTAACGATATACTTTGTCAGGTTAAAAGAACCTAAAAGACATGCACCGTTAGGAGGAAGAGGTTGCTCACCACAAGGATTCGTAGCTGCGATAGTTTCACAGTACTGTAAATTATTCTTCTTATTGATACGATCAATGAAGAGGATTCCAGGCTCTGCCCAATCCCATGTGCTGCGTAAGATCTGATCCCATAGTGCAGTAGCACTTACAGTTTTGTAAACTCTATCCTCAAACTTAAGATCAAAGTCTTTGTCTTCCTTGACTGCTTGCATGAACTCGTCAGTCACACCCACAGAGATATTGAACTGAGTAAGCCTATCACTATTGTTCTTTGCTGTAATAAATTCTTCAATGTCAGGGTGATCTACACGTAGCACTCCCATCTGTGCTCCACGTCTGTGTCCTGCAGATGATATAGTATCACAGATAGCATCAAAGATTCCCATGAAAGACAGAGGGCCACTTGACCTACTATCCAAAGAACGTATCAATGCACCACGAGGACGCAGAGTAGAGAAGTCGTAACCAATACCACCACCTAGTCGCATTGTTTCTGCTGCACGTCTTGCAGCTTCCATGATACCATCCATACTATCTTCAATAGTAACAGAGACAAAGCAGTTGTAAGGAGTCACACGTCTTGGTGCTCCCATAGCAGACTGCACCCTACCTGCCGGGAGAAATCGTTGGTTGTATAGTATGTCTCTGAACTTTGAGAAATGTTCTTCATCATCCTTTAATGCTTCAGCTACACGAGTCATTGCTTCTTTAAATGATTCGCCTTTGCTTCGATACTTCATTGAGTGTATCTCTTCTGAGATTGGCTGCGTTGGTCCGTACTCTATTTCTGTGTTGGGTATATTCATCTGTAATCTCCTGATCCTTTTATTTTACCACGTTTTTCTCTGCTATCTAGCTTCTTCATATTCTCTTTTACTACATCATCAAGGTTTATTCCTAAAAGATTCAGGATAGCTATGAAGTAAAAGAACATATCCCCTGCCTCTAGTGTAACACTATGCTTATCTAAAGGTGTATCATCTCTTTTGTGCTTCTTTAACTTTTCAAAGAACTCTCCTGTTTCTCCTATCAAACCCATTGTATTTTCTAGGAATCTTTTATCACCAGAGGTAATCATTTTATTTTCTACCCACTCAGCATAATCTTCTAGCTTAACTGGTTCTAATGTTTGAAAGGCTTCAAAGTACCCCATATCCTCTAGATCTTTTCCTGTTAACATTACTTCTCCTTTACTTCTATCTCTTCTATTTCCATATCATCTATATCATAGATAGTATCCTCTATGACTTCTTTTAAACCTATCGTTGCACCACTGATATCTGAAGCTATGAAGTTAGCATCAGGGTCTAGCTTAACTAGCATTGTTACTTCAAACAACAAAGATGAAACTCCAAGTTATAATTAAATTTTTAATACGGTCAAGAATTATTCTTTAATCCATTCATCAGGAATGTCTTTATCTGCAAACTTGAAACCATATCTATTACACCAATCTCCATAGGAGGACTTAGCTCCTTTATAAAGTTTGGCTCTACTGTTCTGAAAAACAAAACGAATATCTAGTTCAGGGAATTGTCTAGCTATCTCTTTGTGCTTACGCCTGTCGGGTGCTACAAATCGTCCTTTAGCTTCAATGATTATTCCGTTGTCCAACACAAAGTCAGGAGTGTAAGTCCTAGTCTTTATGTCAATCCACTTTATCTTTTCTTTCTCGTAAGTGAACTTAACTTTTTTCTTTTTTAATTCTTTAGCAAGATCATCCTCAAATCCAGAACGGTATCCTGCTTTGAGGGCTGATGTTCTAAATCTTTTTCTGTTCACTACAACCACTCAGGTTTTTGTATCACTGTGTAGTCACCCCAACCTGTGCTGTAATCAGATTCTTTCTCTGCCTTTGCGATAGTAGCTAAAGTTTTGTGTAGTTTTTTCATACCCCAATGCATAACATCTTGTCCCATCTCATGTATATGTGAGATGTATGGAGCAGATTTTTCACAAGCAATAAAAGAAAATTTATCTACTTCATAACCTGCTAACTTACATGTGTATACATAGTGAGCACCCTGCAACAAGTACCCATACTTGATACACTCTTTCATAAAACCTTTTGGACTAGCATCCTGTGTTGTCTTTACATCAAAGACTGTATGCTCTGCTTCAATCAATAAGTCTGGGCGAGTTTTCAAAGTTAAACCTGAGATAGGATCTTCCACAAAAATACTTATCTCGTTTAATCTATCAGGATGATTTAAGTAGGACGAACAAATAGGATTGTTTAGAGCACCCCTCGTTATACAGTTGGCTACGTTAAACTCTACCTCAGTAAGTAAGATCTGATCTTCACCAAGGTTCTCTTTCATCTCTTTGAACGCAAGACTTGATTTAGTCTTAGGACCTTTGACTACTAGGTTACGTTCTCTCTCTAGTAGGTTAGCATGGACAGCACTACCCATAGCAAAAGCAGGGTTGTTTGAGTTACGTTTCTCACCCTTCCAATGTGCCAATGACTTTTTATATACAGACTTTACAGCACTAGAAGATATACCACCTCTTGAGTGATACTCTTCATTAGACATGTTTGATAGTATTTCTATTTTATAGGACATTTGTTTTCCTTATGAATAGCCCCACCCAAGGAATAGGAGGAAAGGTGGGGCTACTGTTATTCTAGGTATTAAGAAAGGGAGAAACCTAGAATGGTATGGAGTCAGCTTCAACTTCTTTGGGAGGTGATTTAGTTGAGGCTTGACCCCCTGAGAGGTCTTCAAACATAGAAGATGATTGGGAGGAATTACCTTCTGATTCGTAGACCACATGCTCCGTAATCTGTACACCTTGTAGTCGTGTACCATTACGAGGTTTAGAGTCAAAGACAGCTAACTTAACTCTGCCTTTACTTCCGTTACCTATGAGTCCATTACCTTCAAGACTCCAAGGTTTACCAGAAATGTCTGCAACGATAGGAGGACCACCCATCCAATCTTCACGTCCTTTGTGTGGGCGTGAGAATGTGATCTGATTTCCACCGTCTACCTTCTTACTTTCTTTTGCACTCCCTGCATCTTTAAGTATCTTAAGGTTTGCATCGTTCATTGTAACGGTTATCTTATATGCACCGTCAGTTTCCTCATGGAACTGTGCTCGATCTCTGTTCTGTTCAAACAGTTTAGCCCAATCCAAAGTCCCTTCAATTATAATATCTCTTGTAGCCATTACAGCCTCCTTTACTTTGTGTTAATTTACTTATTACTAATTACACTGTATGTCAATGGGTTTCAGCCCAATTTTTTCCTACGTCATATGAGCCTGGAGTTGGTATCTTAAATCCTAGTTCTACCCCTGTCTCTAACATACAGTCTGCTTGTATCTTACCAAGTAGTTCTGCTTCTTCTTTAGTTCCTATCACCTCTACTTGGTACTCGTCATGTATAAAGCCAACCATCTTAAACCTAAGTCCTTCTTTCCTAGCCTTATCATGCCACTTGAGTAAGCTATGTTTCATCAGACAGGACTCACCGTTCTGTAGTATACCTGCTAATGTTTTGTGTGCATTGGGTACTGGAACTTTACGTCCATCGTAACCCTTGAACCAACCTTCATCAGCAACTTTAGGAACGTAGATGTTCTTTAAGTCTGACAAACCATCAATGCTTTGCTCAAATCTAGAACGTGCATCAACAGCTTCTTTAGAACTTACGTTAAGTATCTGTGCTGTTTTAGCAACCCCTGCTCCAAGCAGCCAAGCATATATAAAAGTCTTTGCCATATCTCTTGTACCATTTGGTACGGCTAAAGCTTTCTTATTTAAGTTATGAATATCTGTTTCGTCTTCTTTCTTTCCTTCCATTATAGCTATAGCATACTGTTCAGCATCATACTTTCTCCAAAGATAGTCAGCTAATACTCTAAGTTGGATACCGTCTGCATCAGTACCAACCAACCATGATCCTGATGGAACTGTCCAACAAGATCTGAGGTGCACGTCAAATTGTTTCTTTACTTCTTCAACAGGTGTCTTTGCAGACCCATGAAAAGGTGAGGAAATGTTAGCAGTGTTAGGTTCTTTATGAGAGCACCTACCTGTCCATGCTCCTATGTTATTAATACTGCCATGAATCCTTGAGTTATCTTTACACTGCCCTATCCACTCCACTAGTGATGAACGCCTACCTTCAAGTGTCAACCACTGGGCTAAAGCTTTTGCTCCTGTGGGTGCTGTCTCAGGAAGTGTGTTGAGGTTTGCCTCTGATACAGTGTATCCGTAATGATCAAGGTGTTCCTTCTTATCATTGTAGAATTGCTCGTCCATAAAGGCTACGGACTTACCATATGGATCACCTATCTTCTTACGAGAGAAAGCTAGTGCTGTCTTTGTTCTATCAACAGGATTCCATTTTGCTTCCCAAAGAACATCTATTCTATCCTTTGAAGATCCAGGATTAAAGGTTGAGTAATCAAAGCAAACAAGATCTTCACCGTCTACTGTGGTGAGTGCATACTTTTCTTTTGCTTTTGTTACCGTAGCCATCTCAGCACCGTCTTGTTTGAGTCGGTACTTGATCCTGTTCACCTCTGTTAGTTTAGGTGGGAAGTCTATCTCAAACTGAGATTCAAGATCAGACATTTTTGTTTTGACTGAGTTGAGTAAGAACTCTGCTTTAGTTTTATCAAAGAAGAAACCAAAGTATTTTGTCCTTACCAACTCTATTTGTAGATCGTGCTCAACTCTTAAAGATCTACGCCAATCAGCATTCCAAATAGTATCATGGAAATGGTCATACAAAGAGCTTGTAACCTCGATATCTTGATACCAGTATTCAACCATGTCATTACTGAACTCATTAAAGTCATAGAAATCTCCTTTATGTTTATTTAATCTTATACCCCAAGCCTGTAAACTATGGGGAGACTTAGCCCCTTTTGGTATAGGTACGTCATAGTTTAATAGTCTACTTACTACAAGAGTATCTATTATTTTCTTTGGATCTATTAGTCTTGGCTTCAAAAGTTTGTTAAGCATTGGTGCATCAAACTGTATGAAGTTGTGTCCAATAATTAAGTCTGTTGATTCGTACCACTTGATAGCTTCTGACCGGGCTACTTCATCCTCGTGGCAGTTATCAAACCTATACTCTTCACCTGTGGTTAGGTCACGTCCACCACATATCCAAAGTTTGTTACTGTTATCAAGACCGTTTGTTTCAATGTCACTTACAACAATCTTCATCCTTCAAAGACCACCTCTTCAAGGACAGTTGTCTCTGAATCATAGAAGACTGACCCTGCCCTACCAAGTTTGGCAAACGGTCTGTTCTTATCAACATAGAAGTGAGTCGTGTTTCTCTCTGTATCATCCGTTGATTCAGTATCACGAGTCAACTTCACACAGATGATTGCTTCTTCTTCAAGGGATGCAGCATACTTGGTACGTCCATCATCATTGACCTGTGATATAAATACCACACCTATGTTTAATTCTTTAGCAAGCTGTGCCATTCTTGATCCAAGAGTAGTCAGTGTACTTGTTGCACCCTCAACTCCTGATTGAGATAGGTAAGCAAGTCTTTGTACGTGGTCAATGAAAACAAACTCTGCTCCGTATATAGTTGCCGCCATACGTACATAGTCTAGTAGTTGAAGAGGATCATCGTGAGACTGCATCTCAAAGATAACTGTGTTCTCTCCCCCTGCAATCTTTTGAGCAGCTTGAATGACTTTCTCTTCACTAAATCCTGTAGCTATTGCATCCTCTTTGGTTCGTACATTCCAACCAAGTTCGTGGGTTGCCATTGCTCTATAGGTAGTGGACTTCATCTCTTCCATATGTAGCAGAGCAATACGAGTATCCTGTCTGAGTAGACCTATCTCAAAGTATCTGACTAGCTCAGTCTTACCTTGACCTCTAAGTGCTTTGATAAAAGTAAGACCGCCTTTAACAAGACCACGTATCTTATCATCAAGAGCAGCATGACCTGTCGGTACGTACTCATAAGGATTCTCAGTAGAGATTGCTTTCTCTACCTCAACATCACCAACAAAGAAGTTGTCAGGGCTGAATCTTTGAGGACGTAAAGCAGACCACTTAAGCTTATCTCCTGCACCGTTAGTCAGGAAATCATTAGCATCTTTGTAAGTATTGAGGGGGACATAATAGAACTTCTCAGGAAACATACTATACAGTTTCTCTGCTGCAGCTTTACCTGCTGAGTCTAACTCACCGCCATAAACTATTTCGTCAAACGAATTGAGGTACTCATGAGTGTTCTTTAAAAACTTCTCAGATAGAGAAGAGCTAGGTAAAGACTTAACTGGGTAAGACTTACCTAGTATCTGATACAGTGATGCTGCATCAAACTCACCTTCAGTTATATAAATTCTTTTAGAAGATCCTGCATTGAAAGAAGGTCCGAACAAATCATTCAGACTTCCCCTATCTTTTAACCAAAACTTTTTCTCGTCATAGCCTCGATACTTTACATTGTCACTATACTTGAATGCGTATCTGACAGGCACATCATTCTCTCCTAGCTGTAGCTGTATGTTGTACAGCTTTGCTACGTCTGGATCTAAACCCCTGATGTCTGAGAATGTAGTTCCTTTTACTGTTACTTTCTTTATGTCAGTGTTAAATGGTTTTGTTGGGTAGGTTTCTTTCACCCAATCAAATACTTTTTCTGAGGAAGGATAGCCTCGTTTACATTTGAAACAATATCCTGTCTTCTCTAGAATGTTATAGGAGAACTCGTCTTTACCACCGCATGATTCAAATGGGCAAGGCTGATGGCTTATCTCATTGCTCTCGTTTACCACTCCCTTTACTGATCCTTTCATTTACCGTATCCCTTTCTTTTGATCTTCTCTTTTCATCATCGTCTAAAGGACGTATCTCTTTAGATATTCCTTTGCGTCTGTCAATATACCACTCCTTTGGTTTATTACAATAGTCTTCAGTCATGACTTGTATAAATCTTTCTTGCTTTTGGTGGAAAGGTTTCTTGATTCCATCCATTTCTTACTTGCTCTGCTGCCCAGGAGTAAGTGATAGACCAATACCTTGAAGCCTCTGCTACACTAATAAAGTCTTTACCATAGAGTCTGCATTCTTTCTGCTTTTGTTTCTGTGTTGGTTCATACTGAATACGAATGTGTGATGGTTTATCTTTTGGTTGCATCACTCGTTGCCTATATTCTTTGGTGCATAGACTTCACCATTGTATTGGCTACCAGTCTCAGTGTCTGCTCCAAAGTTACACCATGCTAAGATAACTAGGATTGCCATGATCCAGTAGAATGAAACCTTACACCACTTGATAAACCCTTCAAATGTTTTCTTTGCTTCTATCTCTGCTGCTTGACTTGGTGTCATTGTAGTTTCTCCTTTCTGACTTCCTCTACACCTACTGCATAGTACTGACCTGTCTCAAACATATCTAAGATAATTCTTTTGTCTTTTGCCCTCATGTAAAAACTTACATGACTATTGTCATCTCTGTTCTTTTTTATTTTAACTAGGTATCTCTTCATTGCTGTACCTCCACCTCTAGACAAGCCACTGTCTCTGACTTGTGTGTTATCATCTTGGCTGCTTTACTTAATTCAATCTGGCACTCTTCCAATGTGGCATAGTTACCTAACTGGTAGTGCTCCACTGTCTGTGTGCTGAACAACTGCATCCACACTAATACAAACATCATTTACTCTCTCCTATTTTATCAAGCTTATCTTGTAAACGTATTAACCTTTTCTCTAGAGTAACAATCCTATTTGCTAATTCTATTTTTGCTTTTGTGTCATAATAATATTCTACTTTATCTTCGTCACTCCACCAAGGACTATATGCCATCTCCTGTCTCCTTAAAATAATCTCAGTTGAACTGGTGCTTGATACACCTGCTCAAGTCTTGGATGTAACACTTCACTAAACTCAATGTCACAAAAGTTACCACAGTCAGGCATAATCATTTTCTGATTACGTCCTTCATCAGGGTGTAGTTCATCCAAGAAAACATTTCTAATACAACTGTTGCCTACTTCTCTTTCAGCTTCAGCCATCTTTTTAAAAATTTCTGGAAAGTCTTTTCGTATTTTATTCCAGTAACCTTTACCACCTTTGACACAGCCAATACAGTTATTGTTACCATACCCTAGCTTGTACATCTCAGGACGTTTGATCCCTTGCCTCTCTAAATAGAACAGACACTCAGGTTTATTCATCTTCTGTTCAATTAAAGGGAACAAAGGTTTCGCAGCAGGATACTGTTCTTGAAAACGTATGGCTCTGTTTACTTCTTTCTTTGTGTACTCAAAGCCAAACACTTGAGCACTATACTTCTGCTCACGTTCAATCTTTTGACGGACTTTCTTTTTAAGAACAAGAGTACATCTTGCTCCCCCCGGTCCGTTCACATACTTGTCTTTGAGGATAACATCAAACTGATCTTTGTATTTTTCTGGTGCTCTGTCTACAGTAATCTCTTTACCGTACCACTCTTCACACTCTTCTTTGAACCTGTCATTATCTGGATGTGCACTATCAATAGCAAAGTAGATAGGTTCTACATTCTCTTTACCGAACTCGTCCATAGCTAACTTAGTTGCTACTGCACTAGTTACCCCTGCACTCCACCAAGAAATAATTTTCAAGTCATGACTCCTTAAACATAACTGTAGTTGTATTCAGCATCTAGTGAGTGCCATGCTTGTTCGTATTCGTAATCCCAATTAGTACCACCATCTTCCATCTCTCCTTCTGCTATAATCTTAGCCCAATGATCTAGGCTAGGCTCGTGGTCAAGTGGCAATTCCTCCTGGAAATATACTGATAAATCTTCACTTACAGTACCGTCTGAATTTAAAACATGGGATACCATACTTCCCCCTTATCTCTCTGTTGTTTAACATCATCTAGTATTCTCTTGAGGTTGTCTGCTTTTTTGTTTTCTCCATCCCATTCGAGGTCACTGATATCCTTCTGTAGATCTATGATATATTGTTGTACAGCAACAACTTTTTCTTCCTCGTATTTTAAATGCCTCACAATTCATTCTCCCTATCCAGTAAGTAACATCATCATGTGGATCATCTATCCAAGTCTTCTCCTTTTCGCATCTCAACAACATAACTCTCCCCATTAAGTTTTGCTATGCCTTGTACTGCACTATCAACTCCCTTCTCAAAACCCTCGTCAAAAGCATCCGATATGTCTTCGTTATCGTGGTACTTTCTATACAAAAATCCTGCTATAAAAGATAGCACAGCTACAAGTACAGTTATCGGTTCTGGTAAAAATACAGTCAATGATAGACCCTTTCTTTTTTATTTTGTTGCCAAGCTAGGTAGTCTTCTTCTAATAGACCGTGATGTTCCATAAACTCTTGCAAATCTAAGACTTGGTACAACAAAGATCTATTACTGTCTACAATCCTGCGTACAGAGGGTTTAGATTTATATAGTTTAAGAACTTCACGCAGCTCAGAATCTGATAGAGTCCAGTACTCGTCTTCGTCTTCCATAATCTTCCTAACTTTAAGTTATACTTTAAGTATTCTAATAAAAGAATAGAAATAAAAGAAATAACTTTAAGTAATACCTATAGTATATACATATAGGTATTGACTCAAAGTTATTTCAAGTAGGTCATACTGTCACACTATGACAGAACGATGATCAACCAAATTAAAATTGATACACCTACAGCTACAAGATCAGTAGCCATGTCTTTCTCCTTCCGAAACTCTACGAGTTGTACTCAAAACGAAACGATAATCAAGAACTAAAAAACTTTTTCTTGGATACGGATACTAAGATCGTTATCAATTTTTCTATTAGCTTTGTTAACTAAGTAGTTGATAACAGTGCAGTATATCTCACCCTTATCTATACCATAACGAGTCATGAAGTCTGTCTTAGTACTACCCTTTGGGGTTTTATAAGAAACTTTTATCTCGTACATTTTATTTTTATTTTGCATTTTAATCTCCAGGTTAATAAAAATATTCTGCGTCAAGCATATAGTCTTGGACTATACTACTTGTCTTCTCAACAGATTTTCTTTCCATCGATGCTGCTAGTAAGGCTAAAGATAAAGATCGCAGCTCTTCATTATCTAATTCTTTATAGAACACACTCTTGAATATTGCTTGGGTTCTAGGGTTCATGTTCTAATCTCCTTTTACCTTCTGCGTAAGTCATCGTCAGTCACCTCTACTACATCCCTCCAATCGTATATGTCTTCCTTTGTTCCTAACCGGGGTTTGAAGTAACCTACATCACCCACCTGACCCAACGCAATCTTTGCTGCATTGGATGCGTCTACTACAGTGTAGTTCAGAAACATAACGGCTTTACCGTTCTTATGATAAGTTAGGGTACGCACGTATTATATCCTCCATTGCTTTGTTAATATATATCAAGCCGTTCAGTGCTTTCTCTTTTTCTTTTCTAGTTTTAAAATTTGATATTGAATCTCGTGTAAGAGCATTGGCAATGTTCATTACGTCCATTACCTTCACTCTGCTGAAAAGTATATCATTCACTTCCATCTCTATCCTCCAATTCTTTTAACTGTTCTTCCCACGCATCTTGCCATACGGCTGCGTGAGCAATCTCTGATGATACCCAACCATGTCGCACACCTGTTCCGTAGGTTTTCTCTAGATCCAGGATGCGGTTCTTGTAATGGTTGACCATCTTCTCTGCTTCTTCTTGGTTTATACTATACATTGCTAATGGCATTGTCATACCTCATGCTTACATCTATTCTCCAACTAAAACCTGTTAGCTTATTGGAGTCAGATAAATTTAATTCTTCGATGTACTCTTCTACTATCTTTGCTACAGTGTCTATCTCAGTACAACCAAAGTCTTCGGCTGCTATCACTATATTTCTAAACTGCATCGTCTTCCAGACCTCCCTTGATTATACTTCTTAGTGCGTGATGCAAAGGTAGATCACCTATCATCACATACTTTTGTTTGCTTTCTGAATACCTTATACGTTGTGCCATCTCTAAGATATCACTAGGTATCCTACGAGTAGAGAGAACATTCTCCATCTCTATTATTTGGTTAAGTGTTATTGTCATTCGGCTTACTCCTTTCTTCCATAATCTCCGAACAAATATCAATTAAGAGTCTCGTTGACTCAGGTGGTATTGTAATCACCTCATTTTGTACATCGTGAGTGAGTATCAGTCTATCGTTATGTAGTAACTCTGCTACCCAACCACCACCTATATCTCTTTCAAATTTTGTACTCATGTTTTGTCTTCCTCCGTTACAAGCTGTGCTTGCTTCATTAAGTTTGCAATTAACTCTACCTTCTCAACATCGTTAGATGTAAAGTTATCTCCGTAAAACCAGTCACCAAAGTCTAGACTGTTCTTACATTCTTCAACAATCCATTCGGCTTGCCAAAGATTTATCTTTAGTTTGTGTGGTGTCTTACTTGTTATCATTAGATTACCTCCTTTAATCCTTGGAATATATGTTTGATTACTGCAACAGTCCAACCATTGCCTAGCATTTTGTACCGTTGTGTGTTGGATACGCCACAGGTATACCCATCAGGTACAGTTTGTAGTCTCTCACATTCAGTCACAGTGAGCTTCCTCCATGTCACCCCTTCATCCAAAGTTAGGTGATTGTTGTGTTCCCATGAGCTAGTGCTGATGGTAGGTGTCTTACCGTCTTGTGCTTTGAGTCCACCTTTGTTGTAGCCTCTAGCTTTCTGTAAGAT
>Ga0181393_1000145_pt1 | contig 25153 bp, 25 predicted proteins | sample 16SPOviralmetaG_FD_130122 | JGI IMG/M metagenome (GOLD analysis project Ga0181393, IMG submission 130122) | Marine viral communities from the oligotrophic San Pedro Time Series (SPOT) site, San Pedro Channel, CA, USA - 16 SPOT_SRF_2010-10-21 | ecosystem: Environmental > Aquatic > Marine > Strait...
GATGTAGTCTTCCCTGTGCCTGTGTCACTTTGAGCTAGAATATATTTCCTTTCATATTCAGTTAAGAACTGATGACCTAATTTCTCTCTATTAATAGTTACATCAGGGACATATTCATTCTTAGGAACTGGTTTATATTTATAATAATCTAACATAACACGGGCATTTTTTAATCCATTAGCCTCAGCTTCATTTAGGATATGATTTACCATATATAATTCATTATGTCTTCCTATGTAATTCCATACCTGTGCTAGATGATTGCAAACTTCCTCACATTCATTATCAGTTACATCAGGCCACATTTCATATTCATCACTAGCTTCACATCTCTTCTTACTCCATTTAATAAATACATCTTCCCTTTTTAAGGTTTTCATAGCAGTAGCATATTTAACATGAAACTCCCTATCATGGAAAAACTTATCAGGTAGAGCCTTACTGACTTTATCTAGAAGATGGGTAGTAAAATCGAACTCATAGACATCTAGATCCACAGCTAATTCATCTACTACTTCTTCTTCCTTAGTGATAGGATTAATTCTTTTAACCTTCTTATTAATCTTCTTATATTGTTTCTTCTGTTTATTAATTACATGTTCTTTAACAAAATCTTTTAGATCCTCATTAATTTCTTTAATCTCACCCCTGTTAATGAATGTGTATTCACCTCCATTCATTTTAGTAAATGGGCTGACTACATATCCACCATCAGCACGGATATCTATGTGAGATGTTTTAGATGTAGTCTGTGTCATCTCCGGATCATATTTAAAATAAATGTGGGTGCCTCCACTAATAGTCTTCACGGCATATAGATTATGTTTCTTAATATATTCATTTACATCCCCGAACTTATTAGTGAATAAACATGTGTCAGGAGACCATCCATCCTCCTCACCTTCCTTCACATAGAAGTCTAAGTCTAGGACCCATATATTATTAATTAGGCCCGTAGGAACTCCACAGTTTTGGAAGCCTAGTAGTTCATCACTCCTATTTTTCCATAGATGTTTATATAGATGAAACTTCTTCTTATCATCTTTCTTCCATTCATAGGAAGGTAATTTCTCCCATTTAGGAACCTCTACACCAGCATCATTCCTAAGGGGCCATTCTCTTAATTTAAATGTCTTAAACATCTTTTCCTTATTATTAGAAACATTTTTTTCCATTTCTGTATTATTTAATTTATCCATCTTTTTCTCTATTCCTGTTATAGTTTGTATTGTCACTATTCGTTTAAGTATTTTATTTTCTATACCCATATTTATAAACTTAAACAATAAAAAAAAATCATGAAATAACCGTTTAATTTTTCCGCAATTTTAAATATATCCGTTCTGTATTTATTTTACTAATATAATAAACAGAATGGATATATAGACTATGTTTCCACATTTTAATGTTTTATTAACAATTTAAAGTTTTGTCAATAATATTATCTATACCATATTATAGAATGACTGAAACAGAAATATATGATAATGAGAAAATCCAAAAGATTATTACATTATATAAGAAGAACAGAGCGAGAGATAAAGCTAAGTATGATAGAAAAAAGGATGATCCTGATTTTATGTCTAGGAATAGGGCTAGGGCTAAGGCCCATTATGATGCTAATAAAGAAATTAAAGCTACTAAATATGAAAATAATAAGGAGTATCTTAAAAATAAATCCCTATATAATTATTATAAGTCTAATGGAAGAATTAAAGAGTTTCAGGAAAAATACCCTGAGAAATGTGAATGTCTATCTAATCATGGGTTTTCTGTATCTAGTGGCGGGGCTATCCCGTCTGCCTGATTGTTTGCAACGTCCGGCTCATCTGCTAAGGGTTCTGCTGGGGCGGGGACAGGCCCCTTCTTCACCTTCTTCTTATCCTTTTTCTTCTTCTCTTCCTCCTCATCAGGATTAAGTGGGGGAGGCTCTCTCGAACAATCAAAAATATAACAGCTATCACTACATCCTATTCTACACTTACATAAGCAACGACTTTGCCATATAACTAATAAAAGAGACCCTATGGCTCCTAGAAATAAGACTATACTTCCTGCTAACTGATCTATACTCATTTTCTCTATTTCTATTAACGGCTCACTCATGGGTTCCATATCTTTATTATAATGAAGATAAAAAATGAGTTGCGAAAATTTTATCTCTTATTATTATATAATGGCTGAACCAACTTTTAAAACATCTACTACTCAAAAGTTAGAAGAAATAGATAAAGACATTAAGTCACTCCTAGCTGATACTAAAACCTTAAAAGATGACATCCATTATATCAAGATATCATTATTAAATGGGTTCATTAAGAAAGCTGAACCTGAAAAAAAAGAACCAGTATCTTCATCATGGTGGTTATTAAGTTAAATTATCATATTTAAAATATATATATGATATATATAAATGAATGTGTTAGAATTATTTTCAGGGACAGGTTCAGTAGGAAAAGTATGTAGTGAATTAGGATGGAATGCTATATCTGTTGATTTAGAATTACCTGCTACTCATGAGTGTGATATAATGGATTTTGATTATAAACAGTATCCTAATGATTATTTTTCTATTGTATGGGCTTCTCCGCCATGTGTTAATTATACACCTTTAAAAGATTGTAATTTAGGTAGAATGGTTAAGGGGGAAATATATACAAGAGAGATTATAGAAGAGAATATGAATAAAGATGATAAATTAGTATTAAGAGCATTAGAGATAATAGATTATTTTAAACCTCACTATTGGTTTATAGAAAATCCAGCATTATCAAGAATGAAGGACAGACCTTTTATGAAAGACTTACCTAATTATGTTGTAGATTATTGTATGTATAGTGACTGGGGATATCGTAAGAGAACTCGTATATGGACTAATAGAGAATATTTTAAACCTAAATTATGTGATGGTAAGGGAACATGTGGGAATATGATTGGGAGAAAACATAGATTAAGTAGTGATAATGGAACAAAAAAACACAAAGGCACAACACAAAAGGATAGATATAGAATACCGGAAGATTTAATTTATAGTTTATTTTTAGATTAAATTATATAACATATATAAATGAATAATCTTCCTAGTGATATTATATTAAACATTATAATGAAGAAATATGAAACTGAAAAGTTGCAAATGTTAGAGGATATTAAGAAGTTAAAAAAACAATTATTAACATGTAAGTTTGATATTGATAACTTAGAACATAAAAATATAAGAATGCTGAATTATTTAGAAAACCGTGAAGTTAAATACTGTGAAGAATGTGAGTGTTACGGGGATGATGATGAAATTATATTTTTTGAGGAGAATGATAAATACCTATGTGAGACATGTAAAGAATGGCTGGACGAACAGAGTGATGATGATTAATATATTTTTTCTATTCCTTTTTATTATTTAATTTATTTTTTAATTATTATATCTTATAAGATATAAATAATGAGTGGAACATACTGGTCTGTGGGTGATAAGGTTAATATAGGTCAAACTGACATAGAAATTAAATGTGAAGGAAGTGATGAGTTTAAATCATCACAGGTTATAGGGATTTTTATTCCTCCATCTGTATCATTTTATTCAGGTAAAGATACTACCCTTAATTTTGATATTGAGATTAAGCCACCGGCAGGTGAAGATCCTACTAAATGGACGTTAGATAGTGTAACTGGGGCAAATGGTTTATTTTCTAAATGTGTGGTCTATGCTGGTAATAGGCAGACTGTTCTAGAAACATTAGATCACTATTCATCATGGTGTTCTATTAAATATTCATATGATACTAATGATAGTATTAAATCCCGTAGAGCTTTAACTGAGGCTACTGGTGAATATCTCCCATCCGGAGCAGGTAATCTAGGAACTCAGCAGTCTATCCAAAATAATGCGATGTATTCTCCATTCATGGAACAGGCTAATTTTAAGGAAGAAAATATTGGTGCTGTTGATAGTGCTGTCCCGTTTATTAAGGCATCTGTTTCTATCCCTATCCATATGGGAATGTTTGCAAATAATTCTAAGGCAGTCCCTAATATTTTACTAGGGGGAACCTATCTAGAACTAACCTGTGAAAAAGATGAAAGAGTTTTCCGTGTCTTAGACAGCACGGCCCTCCAACGTAAGGAGGCCCTTAATCCTGTATTTTGGGGTATTAATGCTGGTGGTGGTAAATGGACTAGTGGTGTAGGATCTACTGAGTTCTTCACGGGTAAGTGGAATAGTCAAAATGATCCCCAGCATTCCCCCTTTCAGGTGGGTGAAGTATTAGGATGTCATAATCTTAAAACTGGTGCTGATATTACATTCACTCCGGACCTTAAAATTACAGGTATAGAGAGTGGCGGAAATGCTAATTATCCTATTAAATACACATGTGCTTCTACATCTCCTAATGCTGATATCATAGCCACATCCCTTACTGAGCCTGACTGGATCTTTTATTCTAAGAGAGCCTCTACTGTGGCTCCGGCATATGAATTATCTAATGTCCGGTTAGTAGTTAGACAACTAAATATTGAGGGATATGAAGCTGGTGTCATGGCTAAAATGAAATCAGGAGGACAGATCCTTTATGATATTCCATCTGTATCCTGTGGTCTTACCTCTGCTACTACTGGTGAGTTACAGGCTACCTTGCCGATAGAATGTAACCATGCTAAGGCCCGTAGTGTCCTGTGTATGCCTACGGATAATAATAAACAATATACTATTGCTGAAAATGTAGATAGTAATACTACTTATCTTATTGATAACTTAGGATATAATCCAGTATCTACCACATATGGAACACAGAATTATAGTGACCGTTCCGGTGTCTCAGGAATAGGTGATTTCCTTACATCATACAATTTCCTCATCGATCAAAAAATAGTTCCGTCACGAAGGGTCCTCACTAATAAATCATCATCTAGGGTTCTAGGTATGAATGCGGATCATATTATAGAATTAGAGAAAGCCCTTAATCAATCTCATGAAACTCCTGCTAGAAGTTTTGCTAGTTTCAGGTCTAATTTCTTAGTAGGCCGTGCCTTAACTCTTGATAGGAATACTGTATATGATGGCCGTGGAAAAGACATGAGGCTCTTAGTCCGTTATGAAGAAACTACTGCTCCACAGAAGAATAAGCTATGGAAGTCCTTTATTAGTCACATTAAGACTATTAGTATCCAAGGTGACAGCATTAACGTTCAGCAATAAAATAATTCTGTATATCCAATCTGTATTTTATTTACTAATATAAGAAACAGAACGGATATATTTTCTACATTTCTTTTTTTATTATTTATATATAAATATTAAAATCTAATATTATATAAAATGAACCCTGAAAATCTAAATGAAACATTAATTAAATCTAGACCTAATGCTAAGGAAAATACCATTAAACAGTATGAAGCCAACCTTAAAAAGTTGCAAACCCTAGCAGGTGAGCCTAAGGGCTATGAGTTTTTAAAGAAGCCTAAGGAGGTTATGAAACTAATAGAGGATAAACATTTCACAACTATTAGGAATTATATTAATGCCGTTGTTATTCTATTAATGGCCCTAAATCATGATAAAAAATATGATAAATTATTAGAGGAATATATTAGTATTAGAGAGGATCTTTCCCAGCAGTATGACGATCAAAATAGTTCAGGTAAGATTAGTGAAAAACAATCTAAATCATTTGTTCCTTTAAAAGATGTAGTGGATATGATTAATAGAATGGGAGAAGATTTAAAAGGATACAAGAAGAAGAAGGAACTTAGTGCGAAGGATATGATGCTATTACAGGTTTATATAATTTATCAAATACATGTAAGGCTTCCTATGAGGAATGATTTAGCTGGGGCCGAGGCCATTAAGAAGAACCAGTATAATAAATTAAGTGAAGATGATAAGAAGGCTAAGAATTATTTAGTAGTAGAGAAATCATCTATGTTCTTCGTATTAAACAAGTTTAAGACATCAGCTAAGTATGAGGAACTTAGATTTAATGTTCCTAAGGATTTAGAGAAACTATTAAGATCATATCTTAGAATTAATGGGATGGGTGTATTATTTAAATCATCCACCGGTAAGCCTTTATCTAGAAATCAGCTCACACAGACCCTTATAAAATATAGTAAGAGATATATGGACGGGAAGTCTATATCTACTACTATGTTAAGAAAAATAGTATTAAGTGACATGTTCGCAGATAAGAACAAGAAACAAAAAGAGATGGCTAAGATCACAGGCCATAGTATAGAAACTATGAATGATATATATATTAAGGACACGGACAAGTCAAAGGGAGATGAGTGAAGAAAGCTTCACCTACTAGGTTTGCAACTTTTCTAGGTATTCTTTTATTACATACTAGTCTTCTGTATTTCTGTATCCACAGGCTTTCCCTAGTTTCTAATTCTAATTTAGAATTACATGGGTAATCTTCTAACTTAAATATTTTATAGTTATCATTCATTAAAGCCTCAAATGAACTTCTATAATTCCTGTGCTTTTTATTAATCCCTAAAAATCCTCTAAGATCAACTAAATGTTTAGATAATCTTTTATCTATATCATCATAACTAGAACCTATATATAGTTCTCCCGTAGTGTAACATTTAATTCCGTAAATATAACTTTTAGCATATTTGTTTTCCATTTTATTATAGTATAGAAAATAAACTTTAAATTAGAACGTATTAAATAATTATCTTTAATAAAGTAAATGGTAACTTATAAAGAACAATATAATATCAAATATAAATATAAGAAAGGGACATCACATTCTTTAAAGGATATTAGTAAGAAGACTAGATATCAATTAAAAGGATTAAAAACCATCTATGATAAAGGGATAGGTGCTTTTAAAACGAATAGGGGTGCGGTTCGCCCTAATGTAAAATCAAAAGAGCAATGGGCCATGGCTAGGGTCTATGCTTCTATTAATCCTAAAAGTAAAGCTTATAAAATTGATAAAGTCCATTTAGTAAAAATAAAACCCAAAAAATAATATCTAAGGTATAATATAATATGAGTATCGAAAATTCACAGGTTTTAGAAATGGAAGAATTAAGAAGTATGTATGATGATATCAGTAATAAACTCTATGACCGTCCTGAGTTACTAAAAGTATTCAGGGATTTAGTGGGCCGTGATGATCCTGATTATGAAACAGAAAGTAGTAGTGAGGAGGAGGATACAGAGGAGGGTGAGCCTGAGGAGATAGAAGTTAAGAAGAGTGAGGATGGTTTCTATTCCTTAGCATAATAATCAAACTCCTTAATAGTTTTTAATAAGCTATCATTACATTTATCTTTTTTATTGATTTTCTTATTTAGCCATGAGTAATATAAGAAATGTTTATTTAATTCATTAAACCTTCTTTTGTATGTGGGTTCTAATAAATCATGCTTACAGATGTTTGCAACTTTCACACAGAGATCATATGGGAGTGGGAGTTGATAAATAGGGATGATGGTTTCCATCTTTAATATAATATATATTTTAATTTTTAATATAATTAAATCTAAAATATGATATTATGATGATAATGTATATATAAAATATGACTTAAATATAGAATAATACCTATTTTAGCATATAAAGAATAATAAATATTAATATTTATGTCTTAAATCAGTAATAAAGTATAATAAAGTTATATTTAATGGAATAAAACATATATTAAAAGAGGTAAAATACTATATTTAGGCTATTATTTCCTCTCAGTCTTAAATACCTGAGCTATATTTACAGCAGAAGTCCAATCCGTAGGGTCCTTATCACGTCCCTTTTCATACTGAATACCTGAAATGAGAAATGCTGGTCCCTCCGTGTTCTTAGACTTATACCGTTTAAAACTTAGTAATTTATATTTCTGCTTCTGCTTTAAAAACTTATCTATTAATCTTTTATCCTTAGGATTTAATAATTCATATTTTTCTAAATATTCTGCTAACTGCTTACGGGCCTTCACTTCATCCTTATCCTGATCCTCTATCATTTTCACCATAGCAGGGGTCATCTCACTTAGAAACTTACCTTTCTTAGCAGGAGCAGGTTTCTTAGCAGGAGGAGGTTTTGCAACTTTACCGGCCCTCTTTCTAGCTAATGCTTTTTTAAGAACTTCCTTTTTCTTTTCAGCATCTTTAAGAGTTGTAATTCTTTCCTGAGCCTTCTTCTCTGCCCTCTCCTTCTTTTTCTTTAAAGCTTCCTCCTTAGTGGGTTTAGGTTTAGCAGGTGGAAGATCCACACTAGCAGGTTTCCTCTGTTTATCTTTTACACCTCTCTTACCTATTAACTTAGCATTCTTATGATCGATAGTGTAACCCATGTCCTCTATCTTCTTAATTAATTCAGGTCTTTTCATTCCCTTAGTATCTACACTCATAAGCTTATTATATTGCTTAATAAGTCTTTTAAGTTCTCCCAACGTTAATTCTCCATTCTTTAACGGCATCTTTATAACTTCGTATATATATTAAAATAAAAATATATATTATAATAATAAATGATTATACATAAGTCTCACTCTAAAAATGATTTAGTTAAGATCATAGAAAATCTAAATATTAATGTAACTAATCCTAGACAATATAAAAAGGTTGATTTATCAGCTTTATTATCTTATGAATTAAATATAGTTGATAATTTAAACTTTCGCGAGGATAGTATGTTTCTTAATATTATTGATTTAAAATATTTCCTGACATCATGTAACCCATCTAAATTATTAACTGTAAAAGAAAAGAATAATGTTATTACTATATGTAAAAAGATTAAACACTTTTGTAGGAATGGATATGATATAAAAATTACTGATTATAAATCACTCAATCATTTATTTAATGATGCTGATTATATTAAAGAATATGGATGTATTCCATCCGTGAGAAAATGTTTAAAAGAATTAAATAAATATCCGGATAAAACATGTGAATGGGTAGCAAATATTCCACCTCATATTAAGCTGGAATTAGATAAAAAAGAGAAATTAAAGAAGCAGGGAAACATTCCTTTTAAGGTTACTCATGGAAAATATGTGATATCATTTGATTAATTCTGTATATCCAATCTGTTTCTTATATTAGTAAATAAATTACAGAACGGATATATTTTCCGGCTTCTTAGTTTCATCCATAAAATTAAACTTAATATCACATCCTATAAAGTTCCTACCTAAGTTTGCAACTCTACCTCCCACCATTTCATTATGAGTAGTAAGGTCTAATACAGTATCTCCTTCATTACTATATGTCTTTATAAAATAATCTATCATATCATCACATCTAGTTATTCCTCCCTTAGTCTTACATTTCCTTATAGGATACTCTAAGATAGTAGTGGGATATCTACCACTATGGCCTCCCTCTTCTGTTTCATATATTTCCTCTTTACTTCTTATCTTAGAATTAAAGTAGTTTTGATTACCATGATTAACAAATCTTTTTTTATGGAAACTATCTCCTATCATCTGTGGATTATATGTTCCTGCTTTTTTATAATATACAAATACTTCTTCATGCTCCCTAAGAGGTTGATACTTAGCTGAAAAGAACCCTGTGCTATTATCTTTTTTCCATATATAATTATACTTAGGAAAGGGATTAGAATGTTTTATTAATTCATATGAGAAAGGCATAGAGGCATGTAATACACAGATCCCTGTTTTTTTTAAAACTCTCCATATCTCAGGGAACATTTCATCCCAGTTTAATGGCTTATCCCATTCAGCATTAGTAATAGCATATGGAGGTGAAGTATATATTAAGTCTATACTATCATCAGGAATAGTCTTAATAACTTTATGAATGTCACCCTCAATATATTTAGATGATATTTTCTCTTCTTCCATTTTACTTATAATTAGATTTTATTATACAAATATTAATTTCATTTTTTATAGGTTTTTTTCGCATCAGCCATAGCTGATTTATAGGCATAATTAGGATTTTTCTTCTTACCTGCTTCCCACGTCTTCTTTACATGAGCCATCCATGATCCAGTAGGTTTCCCTGCTGATGCCTTAGGCTTAGCCCCTGCTTTCTTAGGGGCCTTAGTTTTAGTTGCCTTAGGGACATCTGCCTCAGGTGTTTCATCCATCTTTGTTTGCAACTTCTTAGGTCTTCCTCTTTTATTTCCATATGTTCCTTTTCCGTCAGGCATCTTTTATATCTTATAAGATATTTTTATTTCTTCTTATTTTTTTTTAAACCTTCCAACCATTCTTCTTTTATATCATATTTAGCTAAACTATCTAATTTAGTTATTTTATAAATAACAGCTGATCCATCATCTAATAATGATAATGTCCCATCAGGATCACATATAGCCGTAGTAATACTACTGAACTTCATAGGATTAGTTACAGTAAATACATCACTACCTTCTAGCTGGATGTAATCCTTCTCAGCATTTATATGATTAGCCACAGCCATGATAGGCATATTTAAACCGGATGTAGGCCCACCTATATATTTATTCTGTGATAATAAATCACTTCTTATTGTTAGATATGGTCTCAGTATAGTCTTAGGAGGATTAACACCTTCTATCTTTATAGATGATGTCTGCTGACTAATAGCAGGTAAATATCCCCATGTTATTTCCTGCCGTTTAGAGGTAGTATTATATACGGGCCATGTAGTAGGGCTAACTATCTCAAATACTAGTCCAAGAGGTAACTGGGTAGTATATTGTATAGCCCCAAAAGGATTAGTATTAAACTGGTTGCTATCTGTATTAACTACCTGTGAATTAGTTGTAGGATTATATACATTCCTTATATTACTATATCTAAGTCTAGCCTGTTGATTATTAGTAGCATCTATGACCTTAGGATTAAACTGATCGAATGAAAAACCCATTATACCTAAGACTGAATTATTCCATAATGTTTCCTGTGATACATCATATTTCCTAGTATCTACCTGTGCTGATTTACCAAAATTAAATGTTACTCCCATATGACTATCATAGATGGACCATGGACTTAAATTAAGATTAATAGGATCCAGTCTAACATTACCTATATTAGTATTATCACTAAGTATTTCACCTGACTGATCTACATAAGGGGCCATATCAGGACAGAAGGTCCATTTATGTAATCTCTTATTTATTTTATAAACCTCATTACCGGCATCAGCTATAATAGGTTTCTCCTCTCCTGCCGTCTTTTCCTTAGCATCTATAAAATCAGTAGAGCCACTATCAAAATTATTCCCTATATATTCAGGCATATGTAAATACTCAAATCCAAATTTGCCGGAAATATTATCATAGACACATGCTACATTATTAGCTCCCATATATGTTAGATTAACTGCCCTATCTGTCCCAGTCATTTCTGCTATATATCCAGCACCAGTATCCTGTCCGTATTGATATGAAGCATCAAAAGACTGTAACATGTTACCAGTAAATTGAGTGAGGAATAGATTTCCCCAGCTAGTAAAATGATGATCCCATCCTATCATACATTTATTAGCAGTAATAGAGGCGGAGTTCCATACTTTAATTTTAGTATCCACAGGGGTAGGATTAGTAAATACATCAGCCCCACCTCTTAAAAGGAATACGTCAGGCCTAAGCCCATTCACTAATTCAGGATGAAGAACTATATAATATACTCCACCTATTTTAGTCTTAGTTGCAAAACCATATGATAGTTCTGTTTTATCATATCCACCGGTATCCACATTCCTAAATGTTTTATCATATTTAAAAAAGAATGGAACTGATCTATGGTCTGTATCAAATCCCTTCCCACCAGCATTAGTATATGTAAAAGCTTCATATCCATCATCTCCTAGAATATTAAACATATTCTTTCCATCATAAAGGGTAAAATCTACACTAGAACTTTCATCAAATCTATTAATATGAAGGAAACGGGAGCTGTCTATGGATGCTACTTCTCCAAATGCGATATTCCCATTATCATCCAGTTGCTTATTCATGAATACTTTATTTTCTGTATAATCCTTATCATAATCATAAAATAATTCAGGATATTTTCCCTGAACGTCAAATAGTTCTTGTAATGCTTCTAGGTTCTTAGTATTATAGACCCATGAAGTAGTTATAGAGCTAGTTGTATTATTTTTAAAAGTAGCATCCATAGGAATATCATTCTGTATATGATTAGGTTGAGTAAATGAACCTAATAAAATATCCTGATTATCCGTCGGCTCACTAGGATCCATCCCTATGGCCTGTTTATCCGGTGTAGGAATACGTCCATAACAATTATTTACACCGGTTCCAGCTATATATAAATCAGGTCTCTTTATTCCTATATTATGAAATGACCTATACCACTCAAATGAGGTCTGTGGCCCAGTAGCCTTTTCATATTCAGTTTTTATATAATAGGATGGGTATTTATTTATATTACAATCTTTTAAATTAGCACATTCCACAGCTTCATAGGTTCTAGTAGTAAATGCTAGGGAATATGGGGTTCTAATTACTCCTTCTTTGGTGACTGATACCTCACGGTTTTCATTATCCTTAAATATCTCAGGACTATCAGCATCCTGTTGTTGTAATTGTTCTGTAATTTGATCTGCTACTGCCTGAGGAGAACTAAAACCTTCCTCTACTGTGACCTGAATTAATTTAGACTTTTTAAGATATGGAAACATGGCTGGACTACGGAAATAAGGTCTCTTAAATCTAGATGGGACATTATGTAATGGACCGGCTCCCAGTTGTTCCGGCCATCTCCACCAATTCTCAGTATTAATAAATGAATTACCATCTAAATAATTAGGTTCCTTAGGAGGTGTAATACCAGTAGTAGGATTAGCCACAGGTGTCTCCGGCCATCTTAACCAGTCATATTCTCTCTCGAACATGGTGTATCTACTATTATCATTCTTCTGTTTTATTCTTTTAACGGAGGGGCCTAAGGTCCTAAATCCTAATTTCTCCTCGTCAGCCGTGGGACTATTACCAAACTCACATACATACTTTAATGCTAATGGACCATAACTACTAGTAGCATTCCTATCTTTTGGGGCAGTATTATTAGCATTTATTTCATCTGTTACATTATGATAATCATTTGTATTAAATGTATAATCATAGGTTCCTATGCCTTCATTAACACCGTAAGCTACTGTATAATCAGGAGCATATCTAGTAATACCTGAATAGGACCCTTTATTATGGGTCCCTACGGTTCCATGACCCAGCCCAGCTTTTTGGAAACTATCTAAATCAGCATCAGGACGGTCCCATATATTTTCAGGTCTAAGGTAAAACTCTCCGGCCCCTGCTGTATCACTAGGTCTTACGAACCTCCTAGGATGATGGAAATATCCTTCACCATTAGTATTTTTATAGAAATTAGTTTCTAGGTTTAATTCATTATCTTTTAGGTCATATTCTCTTTCTTCATTTACTATCTGTCTAAATGCTAATCCGCTCTGTGTTTCATTAGTATTTACCGGTTCATTAGTAAAAGCATTAGGATCAGCTGGGTCAGTTTGCAACTTTGCCGTTAAATTATAATCCATGTGGATTTCTCTTATAAGTTTAGTTTCTAAATATGATCCCTTAGCTCCTATCTGTTGTCCCTTAAACTCTAATGAGTTAGGATCAGCACATCCCCTCTTATTAATAAATGCTGATTTTAATTCTACTGTATCACCTACATCCAGCTGGATTACGTCACCCATCCTATTAGTGAATAAAGAATTATCTGTATCATCCGTAGCATTCTGTATAGATGATTTACGGTTACATTCTAGCAAAGTTATATCCTGAAACTGGGCCATCTTTACTTTATTATATATATTTATTATTAATATGAAATAATGAATATAATGTTTAATAGAAAATATAGAAAAATATAGAAAATAGAATTAATAATTTAGAAAATATATCCGTTCTGTTCCATTTATTAGGGAAATAAAAACAGAATGGATATACAGATCACCATAATATTTTATGGGACCAGTATTTAGCTGTATCTTTTGAGGTAGCCTTACCGTGCCTACTATAATATGCTTTTTTCCTTTTAGGATCACCATGGTCTAGTGACTTATAGTGACCTAATTTATCCTTAAACTGGCCGTAGTCCTTATGACCGAAGCCTATTTTTTTATATCCTCTTTTATTATCAGCCTTCACATAGACCCAGTATTTATTTTTAGACTTAGTTTCATTCTTCCATGGTTTATATAAAATAGCTTTTCCATCTTTATCTAACGGCATTTATCTTAACATATATATTAATTAGGAGTTGCAAAAATTAGAGGAAATAGGTTTCTAAATGTCCGTCACTAATAATAACATATCTCTTAATTTCTAAGAAAGCACGTTGGACGTAGGTTCCAGTAACCATAACAGCAGAAGAATGGAGATCAATACCTCTATTATCAACTCTCTGTGCTAGGCCGGAGGTCCTGAAACCCTGTGCGAAGGATCTTCCTGCTAATCCACTAACTAAACGGCCCTCTAATCTATAATCATCTGTTCCATTAACAGCCTCATCTCCCTGCCGTCCATATAAGGCACGGGGAATAAATGGAACCATGCCCTCAGCTTCTTTTAGATTATGGAATTGTCTAGCTGAATTAGTAATATCCTGAGGATAAAGGAACTCACTATTAACAAATAAATTAGATGTAAGTTCCTCTACATCCGTTTTACCGGCACCTGTCCGGCCCTTAGGAGCATTACTTTGGAAGGTCCCATCAAGATTAACAGCATCTAGGGGAGTAGGAGTTAAACTATAATCCCATAGGACAGCATCCACTACCATACCATTACCACCTATATTACGGACATTATTTAATGCTGTTACATCGCTAACTGACTGCTTAGAGAGGCGGTAATCAGTATAGGCGAAGGTAAGGCCCTTCTCATATTCACTACGGAACTTATCCATGATCTCACCATCATAGAACGTATAATCTGCGATGAACTTACATAGATCTTTATTAATGGTAAAAGTCTCTGCGACCTTTCCGTCATCATCCTTACCTAGGGCAAGTCTGTCCTGTGAGCTAAGATCAGCCCAGTAGATAACTACCTGTATCCGTTCATCCGGTAGCAAAAATAAAGGAAGCTGATTACCGGCCTTACAGTAATTAAATAGGTCATGTAATTTAATTTGGAACTCAGGTAAAGCTCTGTTAAGGATAGTAGGCTGAACTGAAAGGCCTTGGATACCTTCACCTGCTACGTGGCCTGTTGATGCTTTATTAACATCCTGTCCGTTAGATAATCCATATCCATGTGTAGAAGTAACATCACTACCTATATCATAACCTATCTCAAAATCCATTTGACGGCCCGTAAGGTATTGTTCTCTTTCTTTATTAGCTGAATTATTCACGAAATTAGACCTGATATTTTGCAAATAGTTCCAGTCATCTGTATCATTAATGACACGTCCAGCAGTAGTTCTAAGAACGGCACGGCGGACTAATGAATGAATACCTACATTTACAAATGGGAAGGCACGGCCCACATTAGAATTATGATCGAAGCCTAATGTAATAGCTGAATTAGGATGAAGGAAGCCCTTAGGCTGTAATTCCCATACTGCTTCACTTTGAGAAAATGTTAAAGGTTCTAAAACATCACTTTCTACTCTCATCATGGTATTAACATCCATAGACTTAATATTTAGGATAGAAGGCTGAACGTTAGTGTTATTAGTGGCGGGGGCTGTATCACCGGCATCTTGGGGAGGGGTAGAACTCATCTTTATATCTTATTAGATATAAATAATTCATAAAAATAATTTTAAAAGATTGTATTAATTAATTAAAATTTTCGCTACTGAATTAGCTGAACTCCACTATCACTCCACAGGATAGTGCTTTCAGCATTTACATAGATGAAAATAGACTGGGAATTAGAGGAAGTAAGGTCACATTCCATAGCCATACCGAAGGCCTGTTTAGATAGATCAATTCCGGAACCACCTAAATAATTATCATAATTTAATCCTATGCCGAAAAATACACCTCCATTATTTACAAACTGATACGGAACTCCTCTGTTCTTTCCATCATCAGCAGATCCTCCTATCTTAGAAAGAATACCTCTGTTAGAGTTGATTACACCACCTAAGAGATGGCTAGTTTTATCATATTTATTAATAGCATTCACATAGTCCCTATACATGATAGGATCATCGAGAATAGATTTAGGTGTTTCTTTAAAATTAGTATCACGGGGGAATAATTTAGGGAAAATAGTGCCTCCCCTGAGGAATGTTACTTTTTGGACTGTGGCTAATGTTCCATCTAGATTTGTAGGAGGTAGGGTTGCAAAACTATCCTCACCTATATTATTAAGCTTATTAGATGATGTAAGGTTCATGAATAGGGATTTTACCTTAGATAGACCAAAGTTCATAGATACCTGAATATTATTAGAATTAGCCGTATCATAATAGGAATGAACTGACTGATATGTAATAGCACCCTGCTTCTGTGAAAGGAGACGGGAGAGCTGATCCGGAGGAGGAGTAATAACAGAACAGATAAGTTTTACATTAGATAATTCATAATAAGCACCCACGAAATCAGCTGTATTAGGACGTGTTTTAAAGTCTGCTGGGAATACTTGTAGAGCCATAGCATCACTTTCCAGCATTATAGATAGATCAATTCCCCCTAAGGTATTAGAAGTAAGGGGTAAGCTCTGTCCTGATTGGAGCAATCCGCAGATCATAGGGACACAGAAGGACGAGGTCTCATCACGGCCTACTACACTATCATTAGATAATTCATAATTAGGCATGGTGAGGGCCGTTTCACCTAGGTGACCTATTTGATCTTCCATTCCACCCGTGACAGCCATGTAACTGGAAAGCCACCTATTCCAGTTCTTTTCATGAGAGATAGTGGTTTGATGCTTAGATGATCTCCATACGAGGGACTGAAAAAGAGAATAAATACCTAACTTAGAAGAAATACCTATGGGATCTCCTGAGGCCACCGGATCCGGAACGGCCTTATCATTTTTAAAGAAACGGACATCACCTACGAGGCGGACTGAGTGAGGATCTAAAACAAAGTTACCTTCCGGAATGGTAAAGTTAAGTTGTGAAATCCCACGTTTATAGGAATATTTGTCATCTGTGGTTTTATTCGAACATGCTAACTCCAAATATCTACTAGTCATCTTTTATATCTTATAAGATATTTTAAAATGATTAAATAAAAAAATGTAAATAAAAAATTAGTGAGTATAATATTAAAAATTATTATATCTTAATATTATAAAATGAATAATTTACCATGTGATATTATTAATAATATCTTGATTATTAAACATGAAGAGGAAATTAAAGGGCTTAAAAAAATTATAGATGAGTTGCAAAATATCCTTATAGATGAAGATTATTCCCCATGTGAATGGTGTAATAAATGGTTCTGTCCTGAGGATTTAACACAGACCTTAGATCAGGAAACTATATGTCAGGAGTGTGAATTAGAAAGTGATTATTTACCATGTCATTCATGTGGTCTAATAGATCATTGCGATGAGATGAAAACAGAGTTAATAGGTGACGGCTATATAGATATATGTAAGGTATGTGATGGATCAGGATAAAATATATCCGTTCTGTTTCTTATATTAGTAAATAAAATACATAATGGATATATTTTATGATTGTCCCATTTGGACGGTTCTTAATGAAGACCCCGTAGTTTCTGCTATGCCTCCGGATCCAGCTATATTCTGTGCCGTAGATGGGCCTATGGTAGGTGGTGGTGTTCCTTGCTGATCTGTCTGTTTCTTATGGTGGGAGAATAATTCACTTACATCACTTACTATTGATCCTACTGCTCCCAGTCCTGTTCCTGCTAATACTAGTAATGGATCACCTGTGGCTAATCCTAAAACATCCCCAGCGGATCCCAGTTCATTCATGAAGTTACCTACTTTATCTCCTGTATTTTCTCCATAAAAAAATGATTTATCTTTTACCTGATTATATACATCATCTCCTAACATGCCTAGACTGAAAATACCTCCACCTACTTTTGCAACCTTCCCAGCAAATCCTATCCCTTCTTCACCTCCCTCTTCTATGGTATTTAATGTAGAAGCATCATCCTCTTCGGCTGGATCAGGGCTGGGTTCTACTGTGCTATTATTAGCCACAGTAGTTTCCGTGGTTCCATTTCCCTCAGTATCCGGCACACTATCCTGTGTCCCTGATGCCCGTGGGTCAGCATCATCTAAGGCTTCCGGCTGAGGCTCCGGTTCAGCAGGGGCCGTATCATTATCATCTGCCGTATCTGTGGTGGTAGGCTGGTCTGCTGGGGTTGTATCTGTATCCGGTGTAGCATCAGGCCCTCCATCCCCCGTATCTACTGGGGCATTATCATCTGCCGGTGCTGGGTCATCATCATCATCATCAGGAGGAAACTGGCTATTCTCAGCTAACGAAGTTCTCCTATTAGCTAAAAAGTTGGCTCGCGCGTCGTCTGTGAAAGCCGAATCAACCGCCCCTGTGTATTCTAATGGTGTAGATTTACTAAAAAGATTACCTATTCCCCTAGTTAATCTTACTGATTTTAACTTATTAATATCTTTACCTTCTTTAACAAAATCCTGATATTCTTTATATTTTTCAGCTATGGCGGTAGAATATCCACCTAGTCTAGCTAAATTATCCTGTTCTTCTCCTTTATCTTTTTGCTGATCTCCCTGATTTAATAGGTTAAAGTTAGCAAGATTACTATTATTTAGAGCTGTTATTCCAGCCTGTAAATTACTGTCCTCCTGTCCTACTGAATTGGCTTGATTGATAGCTGAAATAGTCCCACCATAGCTTATACTCATCTTTATATCTTATTAGATATATTAATATCATCGCGAAAATTTTAATTCATTAATTTAAATTAATCAAATGGGTCAGCATCCGGATCCGGAACTTCTCCTTTATAAACCATCTTATCTCCTACACCTATTAATTCCTCAAAGTTCTTATAGAACTTAGCTGGGTTCTCCTGAGCATCGATGTAGAGAAATCCATATCTTTCCTTCTGTGAAATATTATAATAATTTTGGAAGTTCTTAGGTGCTAAATCACTATATTCCTCTCTCAATTTATCCATTTCTAGATTTGACTGCTGACGATAGATCAGGATATCAGTAGCATTTGATCTTATCATGTTACTAACGGCACGTGCGGACTGAACGAAGATCATAATAGATAATTCATAGTGTCTAAATCTAGTGGCTAATGAATTAATAGCATTAGAAGAGGACTTCTTAAAATCCCTAGAAATAATATCGTCGAGAATTAATAAACTGGTAGGCATGTCTTCCCTACTATATTTCTTCTGTGAATTAACTAAATCATCTATCATTCTATTTTCATAATGATCTTCTACTTTAAAAGCATCTCCCATAAACTTATACATTTTAGGATCATTTCCAGCTGTGTTACTAATTACTAAAACATCATCCCAGTAGTCAGTTCCATACATGTCATCCCGTCTCATCATATTAATTAAACTATTTGTCTTTCCACTTCTTACAGATCCGTAACCTATTAACATAAAAGGGGGCTGAGGTAAAATAGGGTTTATTTCAGGATATTTAGAACTATCTTCTAGATCCTTAACCTTCATAATTTTTAGAGGTTTTGCAACTGTTCCTGATTTCTTAGGCATCTTATATATAATGTATAATATATTTAAATCCGGAAAACTATTCTTAATATTTATAATATATCCGTTCTGTATTTATTTTACTAATATAAGAAACAGAACGGGTATTTCTCTACATCTTGGGATAGATAATAATTAATAACAGTTATCCCACATATTAGTAGTAGTGGTAGTTTTTAGGCCTGTGGCTACTCTTAGTAATTTCTGTCTTTCAGCTTCTTTAATAGCTTCTTCCTTTCTTTTTAATTCTTTCTCCTTCTTTCTTTCTTTTCTCAAAGCATCATAATTAGATATAGCTTTAAAAGTTATATTATCTACATCTTCCTGTGTGTATTTATAATTAGTCTGTGTTACTTCTTTTTTAATCTTAGGTTCCATGATCTCAGGTTTCTCTTCTACAACTACTTCTTCCACTACTTTTTTAGCCTTAGGTTTCACAGAAGATCTTAGTTCATCTAATTCATTATCCTGTTTCTGTTTTTTAAGATCCTTTATTTCTTTCTTCTTCCTAGCATTTTCTCTTCTAACTTCTAATGCTTTCACACGGGCCTGAGCTAATTTCTTTTTATGTTCTTCACTCATTACTCTTTTCTTCCGTTCCTTTTTAACAGGTGGTTTTGCAACCTCTACTGGCTTTTCACCACTATCAAATATATCAGTAGTATCACTAAGATCTTTCATTTCTAGTTTAACTATTTCTTCTTCTTCACTTTCACTTCCTCCAACTACTTCCGGCATAAAATCCATTTATCTTATAATAGATATTAATTCTATATAAAATATTTCTAAAAATTAGTGTTATTTTCTAAAATAACTATAAAATATTACATTCCAAATCTAGTTTTTAACAGGGGAGTAGCACTTTCCTGAAAATGTAAGCAGATTACTGTTCTCCCTACTATTCCCTCACTACATAATCTCTCATCATTATCACAGAGGGATAGCTGTAATTCATTTAATTTTACGGGAGCCGTATTATTAAGCTTAATATATGTCCGCTGGTGGGGTTCATAATATAGAGCATTACCTTCTTCCCTATTAGATGTATCAAACCTAGGGACATGATATAAAATCTTAGAGGGCCTACCTGTGCCTGAATTATATGTTTTCTGTGTGAAATTATCCAGTCTAACGAACATGGATGTATAATCTAATAGGTCAGGGACATTATCACTATAATAAACTACCTTATTCTTAGTAACTGTTCCAGCAGAACTATCTAATACAGAACGGCTATTCCATCCTAAACGGGCTTGTAGTTGTGCCTGTTGAGTGTGTAGGTATTCAGGTGTAGCATCTCCTAAGATCACTATATTTTCATAGTCCGTTACAGTCATATCAGCCCCAGTATCAGTCACTCCCAGCTGTGTATAGATAGGCATATCATCACTAAAATGGTAGATTTCACGGCAATCTATATCCTGACAATATCTAAGGTTACCTTCTTGCCTCATACGGCAGAACCAGTCCCTACGGGCATCTCCGTATTTCATAGCCACACCTTTAAAGGTGGTTTTCATTCCAGCATATTGCTCGAATAAAACACTCCTATCTTTTTTAGCTATAAGGATTTTAGGATATAAGTTCCAACAAGTTTGTCCCATGGGCTTAATAATATTTTTAGGTTTAGCCTCCTGTCCGTTAGTAGTCTGTGCGAAGGAGCAGATAGTATAGTATGTATTTTTAGTAGCTCCACCACCACCAATAGAACTCATAATTTCTATCTTAACTTTTTCACCATGTAAATGTATTTTTAGGTCCGTCCATTTGCAAACATTTGTGGATAAATTATATCCGTTAGTTCCGGAATTAACCAGCTGACCGGATCTCCATTCAGTTTTACCAGCAAAGGTAGAACCATCCCCATCATCATAATAGATTACCTCCTTCATTCCCACCGGCTTACTTTCATCTACACCAGTTCCTAATTCTACGGAATAGGCTGAATGGCCTACTCTTAGGAAGAAATCCCCTTTATTATTAATCTGCTCTCCATAGACAACCACATCAAAAGAGTGAGGATTAGCTGATACTGTATTAGCCTCATTATCCTGATATGGTATCTGTGCTAATTTCCCCTGTAATCCTCTAATGAGACCTAAGGCCCATCCCCCATTAAGTTTCTCAGTTCCACCCTCTTTTAATCCTGCTAGATTAAAATGAACTACACCATTCATATGTGATAGTGGATATTCATTCATCCATACACAATTATGATTATTAGCTCCGGCCCTTACTGGGGCATCTACTAATGCTTTCACTTCCATCTTAGTCCCCCCGTTTAGTGTTACTTCCATGGTTCTATCATTAGTTCCATCAGGATTTTCTAAAACATCACTTAGGTAGTTCCAGTCAGTAGTATGATTACCTACACCTGTGTGGGCCGAGCCTTCCTGACCGAAATATTTATAGGTTAATTTAAATCCCTCAAACTCATTAGAATTATTAGTCTTTACACGTGACACAGCACAATGAGTTCCAGTCTCAGTATGGTCCGCATCAGGATGAGGAAAGCCCAGTCTCATGCCGTCAGTCATACCATCCTTAAACTCATCCATATTAACATATTGTCCCTGCTTAGCAGTAACATCTATGGGACTACATAAGATAGGAGAACCAGTAGTTAAATTAGTGTTAGTCTGTGTAGCTGATGTCCTACAATTTACATTAAAAAACTGGAAGAATTGATCGTATGGACTAATTTTAATTAAACCATCTTTATTACATTTTACAGACTGAACTGCTACCTCACTATTAGAAGGTAATTCTAATGGATCAATTAAATGATTACGGAACCTATATGGGGCCTGATCTAGGCTAGTTCTATCATATGGTAAATTAATATCTTCTTCATTATTCGAACATACTATATAACTCATCTTTTATAACTTAAACAATATATTAAATAAATAAAGAATATTTTAATTTTTATTAAAATATAATTAGCGAAAATTTTATATTATAATAATTATAAAGATGCCTAAGACTAAGAAAGAGAGACTAGCAGTTGCAAAATCTAATGCCGTTAAGGATGTGAAACCATCTGTGGCCCCAGTTCCGGATCAGGATGAAACCCAATTTAAAGTGGATACAGTAGTGGCTAAGAAGAGGCCATTAAAGAAAAGTGAAATATTTGAGACCGGATTTGAGAATGCCCCCAGTCCAGCTCAGGTAGAGAAGAATAGGCAAAGGTATAAAAAAGCAGTTTCTAGGAAAGGTGCTTTTTAATACATGAAAAAAATATATTAGTTAAATTATAATGTTAATTAATTGTGGATGTTTTAGGATATGTATATGGGTGTGGAAGGCTAGGGGTTGCAAAAGTTAGTCCCATACCATACAGACCGGTCCGTCCTTAATAAGTCTCTGTCTCTTCCAGTATTCATTTCTATACTGAAATAGAGCCATGTGTGAAGTGAAATAATCATCTCTTAATTCATATCTAGTTACAGATTTAATAGTTCCATCAGGCTGTTTCTTAGTGGATTTCTTATTCTTAATAATATCAGTCCCAAAAACAGACTTATACATTTTTACTATAAACTTTTGACATTCATATACATTAGTAAGATCAGGGGCCTTAAAATTACTCCTAGGGAATACTATTCCATATTCTTTTAAGAATGGATCCACACTATCCTTAGCTAGTGCCTTAGTAGTAGTAATCTTCTTTTTAATACAGAAATCATTTTCATTAGTGATATTAAGTCCTACTTCATTCTGTTCTATGACACTAGTAACATCAGTATCATTACACCCAGTAGCTTTACGGAACTTTTCTATGAGGAGAAGTTGAGCCTCTATGGTGGATGTTTTATTACAGATAAAATCATTTTTCTTATCTAATAATTTTTTAATTCCCTCCTTATCATTAAAGAAGAACTTACAGATATGGAAATGATCTTCTACTTCATATGGGTTCATGAATATATTTTTATATTCATCTAATTTATCATAATCTATTCTAAGGATATCATTAAGCTGGATCTGTGATTTAGTAAAGTATTCTTCTATATTACCCCATTCATCATATAACTTAGCCTTTTCCTTTTCATATTGTTCTTCCTCCCATTCTAGATCCCCAGCTGACACAGTCTTCTTCTTCTCCTGATATGCTGTATAATTATCACGGATCCTCTCATTTCTATCTTTAAAATCATTACCATTTTTATATTCTTCTAATGCTGTATCAAACACTTCCATCTTCATTTCTTTCATGTCCTTCTTAGCATCTGCTTCACCTTTCACAGATGTTTGGCTCCATTTCATTTCCACCTTAAAACCTCTTTCCCTAAGGATTTTAATGAAGTGTGCGAACTTATTAGTATTATAGCAGTCAGCTCTGTATTCATATTTAGCACGGAGTTCAGTATAGTCCGCATCCTCACAGTCCATACATTCACCGGTTTCATCATCTATCCTACTAAGAGTAGATACTCCATATTTCTCCTGACTTATGATCTCATCACGGACCTGTTCGAAGTCATGATATTCATAAGGTTCCCAGCTTTTCTTAGTAAAGATATATCTAAGATATTTAATGTTACGGCATCTAGCTATTTGCTGAACCATAGCATTAGGGCTAATAGTTCTTTCTTTAAAATAACAGAATACAGGTCTTTCCATTACACTATCTAATCCATATACAATAGCAGGACTAAAAATAACCTTATCACATTCATCTAAATCAGGTGTTTCATTAGTCCATTTTTTAGTGCTATTCCTATATACACCCTCAGCTGTGATAAGCATATATTCACCATCCTCCTGTAAGAATGAGATGATATCAGCCTGAGTTTTACTATCACAGCAGATCATCCATTTATCTTCCTTATTAATGGCTTTCATGAACTTATTAAATGAAAAGATTTCCTTAGCATCTATGCCGTTATTATGTTTATATTCATTCTTAATATAAAAGAACTCAGGTTTATAATCCTCAGTTTCCATCATCTTTAACATCATCTCCATGTATCTAATACTGATCTCATTAATATCCGCATCCGTGCAAATTACACGTTCAGCCTGTCTCATAATATCAGTTAGAAACTCAAAAATCTCTAACCTATTCTTTTCTAGAAGTTTAACACAGATAAGATATTCTATGAGTGAATTATATTCATCTAGATATAATGTGTATCCATTAAAATCAGGAAAGTTTTTCATTTTCATAAGACTATCAATAGTGATAACTATATTATCTCCATGATAGTAGCCCCACCATAGGCCTTTATCTTTACATTCATTAGATATTTCTTCATGGAAATAAACATTTTTTAAACCGGCCTTTTTAAAGACACGGACCTGTTCCTTACCTAGTGACACACGGGAAACTACTGAGATGAATGGGGCTGACTGGGGGCCGTCCTCCTTCTGTTTCTCTAACATATGGGAAGTGAATGATGTAGTCTTCCCTGTGCCTGTGTCACTTTGAGCTAGAATATATTTCCTTTCATATTCAGTTAAGAACTGATGACCTAATTTCTCTCTATTAATAGTTACATCAGGGACATATTCATTCTTA
>Ga0181393_1000146_pt1 | contig 25105 bp, 18 predicted proteins | sample 16SPOviralmetaG_FD_130122 | JGI IMG/M metagenome (GOLD analysis project Ga0181393, IMG submission 130122) | Marine viral communities from the oligotrophic San Pedro Time Series (SPOT) site, San Pedro Channel, CA, USA - 16 SPOT_SRF_2010-10-21 | ecosystem: Environmental > Aquatic > Marine > Strait...
ATTTTGATTATTACTTAGAATAACTAATTGAAAAAATTCAAACTGTGTATCTAGATTAGATAAATTAATTTCTAGACCAGACAATAAATCTTCATGTTCAAATAAAGGTTGTATATTTGATATACCATAATAATCCCCTATAATTTGATCATTTATTGCATAAGCAATAAAAGCTTGATATGAACCATTTCTTAATTGTCCACCATCAGGAGATTTTCTTAATTCTATACACGGTATTTTTACTAATGGTGCTAATCTAAGTTTTTCACAATCAATACATTCTGTATCATGAAAAGTTATACAATCATCTTGATCAATTGGTGGACCTGTTACTTGTTCTTGTATATACGGTATATTATCTAAATTAAGCGTTCTAGAAGGATTAAAACCATCATCCCAATATACTTGCCATGAGCAATCAAAATTTTCCTTAGAAGCTCCTGTAATAAGATGTTGTGTTTTAAAATTTAAACATGGGGTAGGTGCATTCTCAGATTCATCACATGGATTAAAACAAACATAATCATTTAGTACTCTTTCATATTTACACTGACTATCATCCCATGTTCCTATTTCACTTTGTGAATTATTTGTAGAAAATAAAACCCACTTGTCTTTATATAAATGAATGGCTCCTATTATAGTAAATGGAGCATTACCACATTTTTTATTTGCTTGTTCATTACCTAAAGTACCTACATCTCCATCATCAGAATTATTTATAGCATTTATTGCATGTGTCCAGTTTTCTTTACTCACTAAACTACTATTCGGATCTTTAATCATTCCTTTAATAGGAATAGTAGTATCCGTCTGAGATGTATTTTGTAACTGTGGAGGTTGTTGTTTAGCCATAATAAATTTTTTTTAACCTCCTAGTGTAGGATGACTTTTAAACATATTATAATAATTATGATATTGAGCTTTTCTATTAACTTCCCATATCTTTCTCATTTCTTCAAAGTCAGGTGTATTTATAAATCCTAACGCATTATTTCTTGATGCTCTTAATTTACCTTGTATATAAGCTAACTGTTGTGTTACATTTTCACCAGCAAACACCATATTCTCAAGTATTCTTTCTTTTAATGCATACTCATAATATTCATTACAATAAGGATGATCTAATACTAATAAGTTACCTTCATTATCTTCCATTGCACCTTGGTAACTAATATATACATTTCCTTTTTCAAAATTTGTAAGTAAAAAATTATCTCTTATTTCAGCAATATGCATTGATTGAATATTAACATTTGGACAATCACATAATACTTTATTGGAATTAGTTATTCTTAAAGGAGCATAATCTGAGTAAGTTCTGTATTGTTCTGCTCCTACAAATTGTACAACAATATGTTCATTATATGTTGTTGTACCATTTGTAGTTGTAGGACATGTTTGTACAACACATACATCTTTACAATCTGTAGGTGTTACACATTGTTTAGGATCACCTGGATCTGGAACATACTTAGTATAAGTTGTATCTACTGTAGTACCAGCAGGCATTGTATTACTTATTGTATAAGAATTACAACAGAATGCATAATTTAAATATGCAAAGTCTGATGGTAATTTAGCTTTACTATGTTCAACATCTAATACTGTTTCTTTGACTCTATGTATTCTTAAACCAAGATCATAGTTTACTCTAGTAGCAACTTTTATAAGTTGTTGTGGTTCTACCATACCTTCTAAAGCATACGTTGAAAAATCAACTGTTACATCTTCTAGTAATTGGTCAAATGTTCTATATTTATGTGATATTGCCATTATCTATTAATATTTATTTTATTATCTGAATCTTCAGAAGGAACTTTCATAGTATTCATTAATTGATTTAAAACTTGTGTTTCTATTTCTGCAAATAAAAATTCTGGTATATAAATATTTTGTAAATATCTTGGAGTACAATCATTATCTACATCACAATCCCATTTAGAAATATCTCCTTCAAATACACCTTCTAATTTTATTGCATCCCATTCTATATTAGGTAAGTATAAATAGTCATTTAAAAACCAATAGTATTTTGTTTTATTATATTTATGAGATGTTGTTTTTGTCATTGAAGTATATGTACCTGGATTTGTAGGTTGAACTTCCACAGAACTATCTATTGAACTTACAGTTCTAATAAGAGGTCCCCAGTATCCTTCCATAAATGTTGGAAGCTTTTCTTTTGTTCTTTTTATCGTACATCCACTTTGTATACCACTACACTTTGCTTCTACTTTATCTACCTCAATTAATTCAACAAAAGGTAATGCTTGCCATACACTATTAAACTTCATAAGCTTATTAGCATTATCTTGACGTCTCATAAAAAGTTGTGCGTTTTTTAATATTAGGCTATATAAATACCTATCTGTTATAAAAGCATCTTGAACTTCAGCTTTTATTGCTTGTCTGACTCTTGAGACTACTTCACCTATTGTTGTCATAATTTAAACTTTTTTTCTATACATATCAGCTACTCTTTTTTTAGTTTCCATTTTAATATACTTATTCCATTTTTCTGGATAAGTTTTAGCTACAGATCTTTTAAACTGCCTTACAGCAGTAAATTGCCATAGCTCTCTATTTTTAAAACGGTACTTAGTTGAGTAGTTAGTATAAAATATTTTAGCTACTTTACCATCAGTTTGCCAGTTTTTATTCTGTAAAACTTTACCATATTTTTTTGATAATGCGTAATCAGTGTTCACACTTTTTGCAGCAGGACAACTCCCAATAAAAATATAACCTAAAGAGTCTGGAAGTTCTACTCCATCTCTATTTTCTATCACTTCTTTCCAAATCCTTTCATTAAATAACTTAATAATATTTTTTAATTTATTATTATCTATATTTGAATATATAGGATTTTTTTCTTTAAATTCATTTATTAAATCTGCATTTAATAAACCCAAGACCTTATCTCTATATCTTGGAGCGTTTAAATTAGGTTTTTTAAAGTTACTTAACATATCATTACCATACAGTATAATTTACAAAAAAAAGGTGATTTATTCAAGTTTATTCAGGTGAATATGTAAGTTCACATATATTACCTTTATTATAATCATGCAACTCTATTACCCCAGATCTTTTAGATCCAACAAATTTATTATGATAATGCCAGTAATCTGTCCTTGAAAGACTAGGTAATATTTTAAGCATAAATCCAGTTCTTTCATTTGTTGTAATGTATTCTACTTTCTTTTTATGATGAAGATGTCCAGTAAATAAAGTTCTATTTTTAGTTACACCCCATTGTTGTGAAAACTCTGTAGCATAAAGTAAAAGAGAATTTTTAGTATTTACATCTCCATGTTCAAAAGCAAAAAAATTATCACCCCATGTATACACTTTTCTTTCTAAATATGTTGTATCCCAAAGTATATTAGAATCATCTATTGCTCTAGATAATGCATGTGCTAAATGAAATGAAGATAATCTATCATGATTACCCGGTATATACACTACTTGTAATTCATCACAGTATTGTTTTATAAAATGAATACTCCAATACATTGCATCAAAAGCTTGTGTATATGCTTCAGTAGCAGTAGAGCAATTATCTAACGGTGTACCAGAAGTAGTGGTACCACCCCAACTATCCATATTCATTAAATCACCACCTACTACATAAAATATTTTTTTAAGATTATGACCTGCACTAGATCTTTCTACAAGATCCATAATAGTTTCTTCAAAATCTTTATCTATAGTTTCATTACCTTGTTTACCAAAATGAATATCTTGTAATGACAACACAGCACATACATCTTTTTTACCCTTACTTTCAATTCTTTTAACTGGAGCAAATTTTTTTGGTTTCCAGTTTTCAAGTAATTGTTCTATATGAGCTGTGTCATTATTTTTAAGTTTTGTAATTAAAGCTGATATACGCCAGTGATCTGACATTTGTTTATTCCAATATTGAGATAACTTCCATTGTGTAGTATCAATATTTAATATTTGTATAATTTCTTCAGGAGATTTAGGTTCTGTATGTGAGACTCCAGTAATTTTTCCTTGACCGTTTTCAATGTCATATGATGATGTACAATCATCTGTAGCATATCCCATGTCTTTCTCTTCTTTTCTTTTTTCTTTTTCTTCTGCATATATTTCTTTTTTTACTTTATCAAATTCTTCTTCTGTTATACCTAATTTTTCAGAACAATATTCTGAATTTTTTTTCCATTTAAGTGCATTTTTTACTTTTTGTTTTAAATTCATAAGGGTAATTCTTGGTTAAATTGATGCCAATATACAAAAAAAAATTTATAAAAAGAAGAAGCCCTAGATTTCTCTAGGGCTCCTAAACAATTGCAGAGTTAAAACCAACAAACTATCTCTACTTTTGTTTTATGATGCAAGGGTTGCTACATACACTGTTGCAGAATTTGCAGATCCTGATTGTGGAGTAGCTCCAACAGATGGTGTATATAAACCTGTGCTTATTAATTTATACTTATAATTTGTATTAGGTGTTAAGTTAGTGACATCGTATGAAAGTGTACTAGCTAAATTTGTTGTTAATGTTGTGACTAATGAATATGTAGTTGAACCAAATGGTGCCTGATAAATTGAAACAGAAGTAACAGTACTAGAAGGTACTCCCCAATTAAGTTTTAAACTTGTACTAGTTACATTATCAATAGTTACAGGTGTTATAGCTAATTGTGCAGAAACTATTGGACCAGCTGGATCTGTTACACGTAATGCTAGTTTTTGAAGCATTTTTAATAAATTGTCTCCTTGATGTACTGAAAATTCACTAGCAGGATCAGAACTTGTTCCTGCAACAATTTCTGCACCCCAAACATTAGTTTGTCTTCCAGAGTTTTTAAAACAATCTACTACACATTCATAACAATATATTTCTTCACATGTACTTGTTGTACAATCAGTAAAAGTACAAGGTGTTGTTAAACCATGATCATTACAAGCACATGGTGATGATTTAGTATGTCCGCATCTATTACAAGCCATTTTTTTCTTTTTTAATTATTAACATGCTGTTTCATTTGTCCAATGTGGATGAGATGTGCTATATAGAGCTCTTCTTTTTGCTCCACTGCCTCCTCCGGCATACCAATATCCATTTGTTAATTCATATTCTGATTGTGCATTTACAGCTCCACTTAATGATTTATAAGCTTTATGATCTACATTAAATTGATTAGTAGCACTTCCATCTGCATTATAAATATTAATTAAATTACCTGGAGTTCCTGATTTAGCACATGCATCTGCAGCTGAACTAGTTGATTCTGCATATGATACTGATCCAGTTCCTTGCATTAAATATGCACCTGGAGATGTAGGTTCACCAGCACTTCCTGTTGGATCTAAATTAAACATACCTCTAAAATATGTTAGTATGTCAGAATTTGTAGATAAATCAAAATCTATTCCATTTTCAATATATGCATGTAAAGCTCCAAAGTATCCACTTACATCTTTAAGTCCTTTCATTGTATTACTTGCAGTTGTTAATCCACTATATGGAGTATTTACAGGTGCTACACCTGATAATAAATATGTATTTAAATTTATACCAGTTAATCCATCCCAACGTAATCTATCTAAACCTAATTTTAAACCTTGTGTTTCTTGAACTGTAAGTAATGTTTCTCCTTGTAATGCAGCTGATGTTTGTAATGCTGCTGCAGCAGATTGTCCTGCTGTATCATTTAATACTGTTACAACTACTTGTGACATTGTAAATGGAATTGATCCAGATAACCAAGGAAAGTTTGCTTGAGCTTGACAATGAGTTCCCCATGCACTTGTAGGTGCAACATCTGATGTAATATCAATTATTGCATCATAATCTTCTTTATATTGATATGGTAGTCCACCACCACTTGCTGTAGGTTGTCCACCCCATGATGCAGGTGTAGGAACTGTTAAAGCTCCATATGTACTACTTTTACCAACAAAAGAAATTACATGAACAGATGTTGGAAGTTCAGCATCAGCTGTTGTCCAATAAGAAGGTCTTGTTGATCCTGCTTGCATTACATCATCCCACCATGTTCCTGCTCCTGGTATACTTATAGCAGCACCTGAAGCACCAGCACTATTAAATGATCCTACATTTTCAACACATGCTTTAATGTGTTTTAAATAATCTGAAGATTGTGCTCCATCAACAGCTATATATGAAAAATTAGGTTTTGTTCCAACTAAATTATTTCTTATAGAATTAAAAGATGATTTAATATCAAGAGCTTGAGCTGGTGTCATACTTAAACTATCAAAGAATACTATAACTTCAGTGTTTGTATACGGTATTCTTTTAGCAGGTAATATAGAAATAAATTTAGTTCCTACACTAACTCCACATTCATTTGTTAATGTTACAACAAAAGAATCAGCTACCATTGCTGTTCCGTCTTGTCTATATGTATATTCTACAAAACTTGCTGTAGGACTTCCTGCAGCAAATGTTAATGAACCGTGACTAGATTGTGTTGCAATATTCCAAGTATAATTACCTGCTCCTGCTGTATATCCACATACACTTACTTTAATTTTTTTAGCTTCATTAATTCCACAATAAAATGCAGGTTGATCTGTTTTTAAATATAAACCACTACAATTACATGAAAATATTACTTGTGGAACTGTGTGTGTTGTAGTATTAACACTAGCATAAATATAATATAATTGATTTGTAGGACTTTTAATAGTTCCAATATATTTCCATCCACTTTCTAAATCTGTTCTTCCTATTCCAGATGGACCAACTGGTGATCCTACTAAACCATCAATATGTAAAGATTCTGTAGGTAGTTCATTGTTTATAAATGAACCTTGATGATTCCATCCTGTAACACCTGTTGTAGTTGCTTGAACTATTATTGGTGCATTAGTAGTAGCAAATCCTACTTGCCATTTAGTTTGTGATACACCATCATTATATGTTGCAATTTCTAAAGTATTTGCACCTGTTTGTAATAAAGATTCATCTGTTTTCCATTCTGTAGATGTAGGTGTATAAACTGTAGATACACATGATGGTGCAGTTGTAGAAACTAATTGTACTGGACAATCAGCTTTTTCTGTAATTCCAGATTTAGTAACTTTAGTATTTACTTTATATTGAGTAGAAGATTTTAAATTAGAAAAAGTTCCCACTAAATTAGCACGAAATGTTGTAAAAGATCTTGAATCTAATAAAGATCCAGAATTTGTTTTTAATTCTACTGTTACAACATATCCATTATTTTCAGCATATTTTAAATCACTTACTGTAAATGGAATTGTATCTGCTGTAATTGTTCCAATTGATAATGTTGGACATGCAGTTTCATTATGTATTGTAAAGTTTTGTATTTCTGAACATTGATTATCTCCATTAGAAAAACAAAATTCTACTTTTACAGAATAGTTACTTGAGATATCAAGATTACCCATACTAGCTACAGCTATTCTATATGGAGTATTACTATTTTGATAATGTCCTGCAACATTTACATAATAAACTTTTGAATTTAAAGAAGAATCTGAAATAGTAATTTTTGTTCCTCTTGAATTACAATCATTATAAGTTTTAGGAATTATTGAATCAGAAAAATCTAAACTAATAGCTGATGTATTACCATTAGCTTTTTCAACAGTTCCTTTTACATCAAAAGTAAGATCACTACATAATGGATTAGCCACTGTTTCTTTCATACTTTCTACTGCATTTCTTATGTCATTTGTTGTTAACCATAAGTTTTGAAATGATTGTGCAAGGTTTCTTGGTAAACTAATCCAACTTTTAATTGCTGACATTGTACCATTACCACTTAATCTATCTCTACCAGCTAAATTAGGTGCAGCTGCAATTGCTGAATTTACATTTCCTGTAGATCCAAATACTGAAGCATATTCACTTAATACTACATTTGTTGCAACAATTGCTGTTTCTATACTTTGTTGTCTTCCTGTTCCACCTATTGATAATGTAACTTTTGGTAAAGTAACTGTAGAGTTTCTTTTAGATGCAGCTTCTAATGATACAATTCTACCATTTATTGATTTATATAATCTATTAACATCATTAATAGCAATACCTTGACTTACAATTTGTTCAGCTAAAAAATGTGCATAACCTTTATTTATTGTAGAATCATATAATACCATTGTTTCTACATTGTCAGTAGTATTTAGATATTTTTTTGCTGATTCTCTTAAAGATTGAGGAAGGTTTATTACACAGGAACAAACATCTACTTCAGATTGACCACTAGCTGCACAGACTTTAGTTATTATATTATTAAGAAGTGTTTGAATATTATTAGCTTTACCGTAATCAGTTTCTAAGCAAAGTTGATTAACAGTTCTAATATCTACATTTACACCTGATCTAGCACCTGCATTACCATTTGCAGTTAAACCACAACATTCACATAATTGTTCTGCTAATTTAGCAACTACATCACTAATGGTATCTCCATTACATATGTTAACACATGTAAGATCTGGCCCTTGCCAAATCACACAATTTGATGATGTATTGTTACACCCATTAGTGGTGTTTGATTTATTAGGTATCATAAACGTTTATTCTTTACAGTTGTATCAAGTACATGTATACAATATAATATACTGATTTTTACTCATACAAACAAGTTATTTATTTTGTTTAAACTATATTATTCCATATTTAGTCTTTAAATATGACACTACGTCATTTAATTCTGCATCAGTTAAAGCTTTTTTAAATATTAAAGATTCATAAAAATGCCCTTTCCAAGGAAAAGCTAATATACCTCCACCACGAATTGCTATTCCACCTAATGTAAATTGCGGATCATAAACTCCCACTGATCCTCCACTAAAATCAAAATTTACTGCAGTAGGTGGATCAAAAGGTATAACTTGATTATATGTTGTTACATTATTTAAATCCCACTCATTTCTACCAAGTAAATTATTAGCTTCAACATCTGTTGATCTAAGTATTAATAATTCTAAACCTGGATTTACAAATGGTATAACTATACCTGGATTTTCATTATTAGAAGCACCATTTATTAATGCTCTTGTAGATTTAGAACCTGGTGGTAAACCTTGACCACTTAAATACATATAAGCTCCAGCTAATTGACCATCAGTGCTTCTTGCACCATAAAAAGTAGATGTGTACATATTATTTGAAGAAGTAAGAACTGTTTCAGGAGTATGATTTACTATATTAATAATAGTAAAGTTTTGAACACTTAAATTATTTAAAGTAGAAAAACTAACACCATCATTAACACCACCAAATCCAGCAGCATATGAACCAGTAAATGGCATTCCTACAGCCCCAGTTCCATCTACTGTCATATCAACAAAAGTTTGATTAATTGTAGAATTGATAGCATATCTTGGAAATGATGGTTGAACATTAGTCCAGCCAAGAGTTTCAACACTTCTTAAGAAATTACCAAGTTTGTTTGTAGATGTAGATTTATTATTTACACGTCTAACAGGATCACCTTCACTTGTTGGATTAGTTGTACCTGCAAGATCAGTAAATATAGAACTTGAATCTGTAAAGTCCCACCAACCTACTAAATCTTCTCCAAATGTATCAGGAATAGTAATACTGTATATACCACTATAACCAGATTCAGTTTCAGTACATTTAGTTTTTATTCTATATTCATAAGTGCTACCTGCACTAAGTGATAGATTAACAGTAAAAGTAGTTACACTTGCAGGTTTTGTTATTGTAATTACTTCCCATCCACCGTCTCCAGCTGCTGTGTAAACTCTATATTCAAATATATATGATTCAATTGTATTTGATGAATTATTTAAATTAAAATCTTGAAATGTTAATGTAATACTTGCAGGATTAGTAAGCACTGGACCAGTTGTTGTATTTATTAAAGCAGGTGCTTTACATGGGCATAATTCATCTACTGGTGTACAAACAATAGCATTTGAATCTGTTACAGTTATTTTTATGTTTTGTATTGCACATCCACCACCTGTTGTTATACAATGACATAAATTTAAATTATGATCTGTATCTACAGATGCATTTTGAACTACTATTTCAAGATAACCTAATTCATTAGTAATATATGTTCCACCATCAAAAGTAATTTCATAATTAGGCATTACTTCTCCATTTTGATTTACTACTTCAAATACTAATGTTTCTGTATCACATATTGGAAATAAACCTTCACATTTTTGTGTTGAATTATTATATGTATATCCTTCAGGACATTGTTGTACTAATGTAGAAGTTTCTTGTCTACACCCTGGACAATCAGCACTAAACGGACTTGTTGTTGTAAGTACACCTACATTACATGTCCATGGTTCTGAATTATTTATATTTTGATATAATGATGGTTGTAAATCACTAGCAAAAACTTCTGTAAGCGCACTTCTAGATTCTGCTGCTAAAATTTCTGCTTTAGAGTTTTGCCATACTACAGCAGCAAGCATTCCTTCAAAATCTTTATTAAAACCTTTAATATTAATTCTATGACAACCAGCATCAAGAGTTATTGGATAAATAAACCATCTTGCTGCACTTACCCTATTATTATTACCAACACCTGTAAAAGGATCAATAGTTTGATTATAATAATAAACACTAGATGAATGACATTCGTTTGCACCATGACCTTCTTGTTCTATAAGACCACCCCAAGTATAAGCTCCAGAACCATCAGGATCCCAATTTGAATCAGCTTGACCTATTGATTGAGTTATATTACTAGTACTAAACGTATTTAACCCAATAAGATCTGTTGTTACACCACCTGTTGTTGTAGAAAGTCCAAATTTGTGATCTGCACATATAGCCACATGATAAGTTGTTGTTGCAGTAGGTGTTACATTTACAGCCCATTCATATGTTACACTTGATGGCCAACCACCTGATGGTCTTTTTGCTAATGCATTACAAAAATTCACTACTGTAACATTAGGATTTAAAGAATTAAAAAATTCACCGTCAGGATCTGTTGCATCATAATATTTCCACCAAGAATTATCAGGAACATTATCATCATCTAATGCAATCATAAAAGGGTTTGTACCAGTTCCATCTACATTTATACTTTCAAAAATAATAGGACAATCTCTTCCATATCTAAAATTATTAGCTGGTACTAAAGAAGTTGGTGTACCATTAGGAATTGAATCTGCTGTTGTATATTCTGTAACACCCACTAATTCTAATTCTGCTTCTGCATCACAAAGACCTGTTACTGCATTAAAAGTTCCTGGGGGTGCACAATAATTTGCTATTGGATTTCTTGTGTAATTTTTATCAAATTTTTCTGGCATGACTTCATATCCAATATCTTGCCAGTTACACATATAATTTTTTATATTGATTTTTTCAAGATCATTAGGACAGCAAAATGTAAGACCATATCTATCAGCCCTCATTTTTTTGTAGACTTTGTCAGCAAATTCTTCTTTTATATTAATTTGCTTTTCTATTTCTTCTTGTTTTTTCTTAGATGCCATTCTAATTAATTTTAACAACAGATATCACATGTAATTTTCTTAAGCTTAGTTTTTGCAAAGTTATAAAGTTCCATACCTTCATTTGGACTTTGACAAAATTCAACTTTAGCTTTTGCAGCATCTATTAATGTTCTAATATAATACATTTCAGATAAAAGATCTTTTTTTGTTGAGGAAGGTTCACATGCTTGTACATCTATATCACATAATTTTTTATAGTATGCACTTAATAATTCTGTAGTTCTTAAGTAATTATATTCAACATAAACTTTATCTGTAGGAGATACTTGGTATTTAATGATATATATACCATCTGCCAATGCTCCAACAGTTGAATTACAACTTGTTGTTTGCACACCTAATGCACATGGAGTAAATTTTAAATTAAAATCTTTTTGAACTTTAGTTAATACAGGTGCTGTAAAACCTGGAGGTGTTATCAATAATTCACCACAATTAAAAGGAATATCATCTGTATAAACACTTGTGTCTACCACATTTAATACAGAACAATTTGATGTTTCAATAACATCTAGACTCAAAATATGTTTAGCTGCCATATGTTTTTAGATTAAAAAAGTATATCATTCATTAATAATATACAAAAAATAACAGATTAAATGAAATAAAAAAGGAGCAGATTTTATCTGCCCCCTTTTTAAACAATGTATATATTGTATTAATTACTAATACTTGATGTTATGCTGGCACACCACCTTTAGCTTTAAGGTCAGCTACACTTGTAACAAAACCATCTCCAGCTAAATTTGGAACTTTAGCAGCCGTTGCTATTGCTAGCCATTCTGCATCAATATCTACACCACCACTACATTTAGTATAAATTCTGTAGTGATACTGATCATTATCAAATACACCAGACGGGTTATTAAACCTAGGTACATTGTGAATCATGTGATAAACTTTGAAATGACCATTACAAGCACTTGTAGTAGCATCTCTACCTAATGCATCAACAATACCACCCATACCTTCTTGTTGTCTGAATCTAGCAGAATCTCTGTTACCTTGATTGTAAGGAGATTGTCTGTAGTTTTCAGTCATAAGAATGTCATTAATACCTGTCTCAGAAGATGTTCTTCTTTGAGCAAAATCTGCTGTTTGATTAGCACCAGCACCTGCAGCACCGTCTGTAACAAATCCTTGACAAGCAACACATGGTACACCCGCTTCATCTTGTAAATCAACAGATGTTTTAAGACCTCCTAATAAATAGAAATCTCTAGTATCAAATGAACAAGAACTAAACTGAGTTTGTAATTCACAACTTGTTTTTAATGTAATAACTACTGCCCATATATTTTTACTAAAATGAGAAGCAACACCAGTTGCACCTGCAGCAATTCCTGTAAATGTATCTGCACCAGCTGTAGTTGTACCAACAACACCTCTAGCACCTCCATTATAAACAGCCATTTCTACAGCTTGTCCAAGAGCAGTTGTAGGATCTACTAAATCTGCAGGTTGAACTGTAGGAGCAGCTAATCTATTTACATAAAGATGTGCAGTACCTAATTTACTTAAGATAGGATCGTTATTAAATTGATCTCTTAAGTTAATAGCTACAATAGATGGAGCAATACCAGAGTGACCAGCTGTTCCAGTAGCATCTAAATCTTGAGTTAGACAACACATATCTACACCATTTGCTGGAAAAGCAGCATTAGCTCTTGACGCAGCAGTTGGCATTGGTAATGAGCCAGATAAAGAAGCATAAGCATTATGATTTAATAATCTTAATGCAGCAGTTCCTTTAATATCTACTCTAAAAATTGGATCTGTTCCACATGGAAAACATGATTTAGATACAGTACCAGCAGCACCAGTACTAGTACTATCAGATAAAATAGGTGCAACTTGTATTGCAAATCTACCTGAAGTTTCATTAGCACAATCTGTTATCCACATATCAGAAATATATTTGTACATAATCATTTTTGATTTTGTACTTTCTTTGTAACCCCCATGCCCAGGGTTGTTTCCGATTGTATCATTTGCCATAAAAGCTCCCTGTGCTAAATAAAAGCCAGCTTCTTGTGCACCAACATTAGCTGAAGCAACTTGTTTGTAAGCACCGTTAAGTACCGCAAAGTCACCAGCAGTTGATAAATTAGCTGAAGTTTGAGCAGGGTTATCTTTAAAAGCAGCTAGGTAAAATGCTTTACCAAATGCATGATTAAAATAAGCCATAGTTAAAAATTTTAATTGTTAATAAATAAATAAATAATTGTTTACAGTTGTCTCTGGTAGCAAAGCTACATATATAATATACAAAATAATGATATAATTACCTCATATATTAGTTATTTTTCTCAGCTGATGCAGATCCTCTTATATATTGATTTATATTATCAATATCCCCAGCTATAATAGAAACAGCTTCATCAAGTATTAATTCTACTACATCATCTTTAAATTCACATTCAATATCTTCTGGTGATGTTACTAATGTATATGGATCTGTACAACCAGCTAATTCAATATATCTTGGATGTCTATAGTATGTTAATATAGGATTTACTATTTCAAAGTCTTTTTTATATATTCTAACTCTATCTCCTTGCATAGTGCAGTATGTTTCACCCCATTCAAAGTCTGGTCTTTTTAATGGATCTCTCATATATAAATCAACATTAGCTTCTTCTGCTAAATATACAGTCATACTTCTACCTGCTTCTCTTTCTATAGGTATGTATTCTGGTCTTTCGTCTGGTGGAGCAATATTTTCTTCACCATCTATTATTTTAACCAAAGGACAACATTCTGTAATTGCTTCTGTTGTAATTCTTTTATACTCTAAATAATTTTCAGGAAACCAATCAGGAACACTTTCTATATAATCTCTAAAATTAATAAATTCTAATCCTAAATCTGTTATAAGAGGTTGAAGATCATCTATTCTTTTTTTAGACATTTCATCTCCTTCCTTATACATATTATTACCATGCAATTGTCTTCTACACCATTCTAATTGTGCTTTATTAAAAGCCTCAACAATTTGCCAGCATTCTATATTATCATAGTCATTGCTGGCAATTTTGTTAAGCCTTTGTCTAAATTTAATTTGTAGTGTAGTATTATTCATAATTACATATTCCAATAATATTCAACTTGACTAAGTAAAGACATTACATGTTCTTCATTTAAAGGATTTTTACACCACTCTAAACAACCTGCTGGTGTTTTACCCATTTTTAAAGATCCAAAGTATATCCAACCATCAGCTTTATTTGTGATTAATGAATATCCACTTGCATCTTTAATAATAGCTTTAAGCTTTAGATCTTCCATACTTAATCTTGATGCATCTAGAAATGTTTGTGCACTTCTTCTTGCATTACTATCATATCCATCACCATGAATAAATGAATCCATGTTTTCATATATTATGTCATTAGCTGTAGATTTATTGTACTGTGTACTATTAGCATCTACAATTTTTGCTACATAAAACAATTTTGTATTTTGTGAATCATACATTGTTGTTAATGCTGCTAATGCTCTATTTCTTAATTTAGAAATTTCTGTTCTTGTACTAACTGTATCTTCAAGTTTATCTAAATAAAATTTATAACTTGTTCTACTTTTAGCTTGTTTTAAATTTTTAGCTACCATAGAAAATCCTCCTGCTTCAATTGCATATATTTTAATTAAATCATAAGGATCACTTGATGGATCTAAATATAAAGGTTCATTACTTAACCTTATACTAATTTTACTCCAAAAATCATAATTATCATGTCTTAATAATTTAACTTTATTCCAAAATTCTGGATCTTCAGAGTCTAATATATTAGCTGCTAAATCTCTTTCAAGTGTAGCAACTGCTTTTCTTATTTCTCTTATTTTTGCTTCCCTTTTAACTGGTGGAAGTTTTCTAATTTCAGGTGAAAATTCATTTAAACCTGTTACATATCTTTTAATACCATTTACTTCAAGACACGTTAGCTCTTCTTCATGAACTACTCCTTCAAAAAGTGACATGCTATAATTTTCTAATCCCATATTTTCTGTATCACCATCAAAAAATGTACGTATTGCAATTGATTGATTTTTACCTTCTTGATATTTTTCAATCATTGTAACTTCTTTAATTGCTTGTTCTGTATACGTTGGTTCTACAATATTAGTTACAGTTTCTTTAACATTATCTGTTAATGCTGTTTCAACTATTTCTTTGGATTTATTTTTTTTCTTTGCCATTTTATTATTGGTTTATTAGTTTATAAAAATTTAAAAATAATATAAGGGAGGATTTTACTCCTCCCCTATAATACATATGAATATTAGAATGAACCTCCAGTAACTGGATTTTTCATTACAATCTTCAAGACTTTGGTCGGGTCTTTTACCCATATAGAAGGCATGGTTTGTGTCATCATTACACGGTATCCATTAAAGTTACCTGATGAAGCAAATCCTTGCGTTCTTCCCATATAGTCCATAGTTCCATTTTGATAGAACCATTTCAATTGATTATCCCAAGAAAGTTTTAACAAGTGAATGTTATCATTTCCTGACTCAGTGATGTCAAAGATAATAAAGCTATAAGAGCTTAATGGTCTTCCATCAATAAGTGGATTCTCAATATCATTAGTGTGTAAATTATCAAAAGCTGGATTAAGTACAAATCTAACATTAGCTAAGAAAGGAATTACGTAAGATGTGAATGCATATCCAAATCCTAAGTCCATACCTTGCCCTGTTACCATTCCATTGTTGTCAGCATTAATTACACCACCAATAGTTGTAAGTCCTGCTGCTTCTTTTGCAATAGCATCATTTACTAATTTCATACCACCAATTCCAGTTTGTACAATTAATGTACGTTTTGGATCTGGTCCTTCTAATTCAACTTTACCTTGATAGAAGTTATAAAGTTCAGTTTTGAACATATCTAAACTGAAAGAAGACTTATTATAAATTCTTTTGTAAGAATTGTCTAATTGCTTCCAAAGACCTACAGACATTCTGATGTCATCTGGTCCATCTTGTTTTACTCTACCTCCGTGTCCCCACATTAAGTATGTTTCTATATCACTTGCAATTTTGTTCAAGTGAGCAGCTTCAAGATTAGTTAAGAATGTTCTTGATAAATTTCCGTTATCAAAAGCTCTCTTTACATAATCAGCTCCCATAATTTCTACCATACTTTCTAATGAAGATACTGAAGGATCTACGTCTTGATCAAAAGTTCTCCAAATCTCTGTAACTGGAATAGAACCATCAGCATTCATTCCTCCTTTAAGCATTAAGTCTGCTCTAGAAGAAATTGAATAATGAACGTGTGCTTCAGCTCCTCCTACAAAGTTGTAGAATTCACGGAAACCTGTTCCTGTTGTAAGATCTGAAAATCTTTCACCGTACTCTCCTCTTGCAGAACCTTTTCTGAAGAATTTAGTACCTGATTTTAAGTAGCTATCTTTTAAACCTTGTGTGTTATTACTATTTACAATTTGAACAGTATAAACAAATCCGTCACCTGATGGTAAAATATCATCAGCTGTAACGTAAAGTTCAATACCATTATACTTGTCATAAGTAATAATATCACCATGTCCAAAAGCTCTCTTACTTAAAAGAATTTTGAATGTTTGACCATCTACCCCTCTTGTTGTACCAGCAGCGTCTGTGACGCCATCTATTACACCTAAAGAGTAAGGAAGGTCTTGCGCAATGGGAGTTTGCCATTTATACTCACCTCTAGCATTATCCACCATAATTGTATTATTACCACCAAATGAAGCTAATTGATACAAAGGCATTTCTACCTTTTGTGTCATAGCCCATAAGTCTACAGGACCCATATCCATAGGTTCTGCAGATCCTAACATTTGTGTTAGGTGGTAAGAATCAACATGTGAACTAGCTTTGTAGTTAGTATCTCTGAGGAAAATCCCATTATTTAAAACTGGAGTTGCCATAATTGATTATTGTTATTTAGTTAATATTAAGTTAATTGTTATATTTTTTATGCTGCTGCAGGTTCAAAATACCCTATAATGATTCTACAGTATCCATTTGTTATATCTGCTGTACCTACTGTAACATTCATTGCCGCAGTACTTGTAGTTACTACTGGTCCAAGTAATGTTGAAAAAGGCACTGTTGTTGACCTTTCTGCAATACTCATTGCTTTTGTTACAGTGACACCGCCAATAAATACTTGAAGAGTGTTTGACCCTCCAGCAAATGTTACTTTAGTATCAACCTTAACAGAATCAATCAAAGAACCTATTGGAACTACTGTGCTAGAAACTAATGTATGAGGAGATCCAGCTGTTGTTGCTGTATCTACCATAGCACCTGTTCTAGTATCATAGATTCCAACAACGTACTTTTTTTGTATATTATTTGTTGTTGCCATAAGTTAAAATTTTTTTAAAGTTTATAAATTAATTAATTTGTTGTTGTTTTCTTTTATTAATTTTCTTCCCATCTTTTTTCTATTGTTTCTTTCCATACTTCTTCTATTGCAAGTACTTCAGAATTTGTAGTATTTCTTATTACTTCATCAACATATGCTAATGCTTCTTCTTTTGTAACACCGTTTAATTTTTTTGCCATAATTATGTAATTTGTCCATTATCTAAATCCATATAATCTGCTGGTAAAAAATAACCAATAGTTGCAGCAACTGATCCAGCTGTTGTTGTATCTGAAAATAAAAAATTAATTACTCTATTATTATCTGTTATTTTTTTCGGAGTAGGTGTAGGATTTACTGCATTATTAAGTGTTTTATAGTCATTCCATACTGTAGCAGCAGCAATTTCATTACTTCCTACTTTAATTTTTAATGTAGGTGTTCCTCCTGAAAATACTGTTCTTACATTTTCAATTGTGAGATCTACAATTATAGCACCTAAAGGTAAAGATGTTGTTGTTTTAGGAGTTACTGCTGTTGTACCACCATCTACAAAAAAATCCCAAACTGCTGATGCATATTGTTTTTGTCTATCTACTACTGGAGTTATTTTAAATGCCATAATTTAATTATTAAATTCGTTTAAATATATTACCACTTTTTCTTGGTAGTTTTCTTGATGGTCTTTTTTTAGGTTGCTCTTCTTGAATAGTTCCAGCAGTTCTTTTACTACTTTGTGCTGTTTTAAGTTTTCTAACAGTTTCTTCAACTGATTTATTAGCTCCTAATTTCATTATATTATTTTTGTATCCTTTTGGATCTGCAAGTAACCATAATGCTTCTGTTACTAACGGATAGTTTGGTTCAGTAAACTGATACTTTTCTAATAAATGACCTAACAAGTTTGTATTTTGTCCACTAATTGATGGATAGGCTGGATTTACTAATCCATTATATATAAATGATTGTGTTTTTTTATCAACCTTTATATTACCCACTTTACCATCTTTTAATGAATTATATACATTTTGCATATAATTTTTAGATGCTTGTTCTTTTTGTTTCTTTTTCATGTCTTGTTCTTGCAATTTTCTTGCAACAACTTTTTCTTGCATCTTATCTAATTTAGGTTTAAACTTCATAGCTTGTTGTTCAAGCTTTCCAAGATCTTTCCATACTTCAATTTCTTCTTGTATTTCTTCTGCATTACCAAAACCAGTAGCACCTAAGTACTCTCTAATAATACGTTCTTGATCTGCATCTTTTTTAACATCTAATGCTCTATGTTCTTCAACATGAGCTAATGCTCCAAACATACCTTTAAGATCTGTTCCTCCATCTGCAACATATCTTGCTGCTATCTGAAGTTCTTGTGGCAAACTGTCAAAGAACTGTTTTGGAGTTTCCTGTCTAACTGCTCTTGTTCTTTCATCTAAGTTAGCTTGAATTAATTCTTGCAAATCTTTTGCACTATAATCTTCAAGTTCTTTTCCATCATCAAAAGCAAAAAGTTTTTCATCTTCAATTAGTTTTTTAAAGACATCTCCTACCCCATCTATTGATTTTCTTCCTCTTATTTTTTTAGGTTCTTCAATTTCTTCTTTTTCTTCTTCAACATTATCACCTAAAATTTCATCTATTTGTTCTTTTGAAACTACTTCTTTTTTAGTTTCCTGTTTTGTTTCTTCAGTAGTTTCTGAGTTATCATCAGTTGACTCTTCAGTTGTAGTTTCTTCTTTAGATTCTACTGTTGGTTTATCAATAAAAGACATATCTACATCTTTTTTTCTACTAAATACGTTAGGTCTTTTTACTTCTTCTTCTGGCAATGCTACTGAATCTGCTCCAGGTGCTCCATTAAAGATTTCACTAAGGTCAACGTCTACCTTTTCTACTTTGGTTTCTATGTTTTTTGTATCAGCCATAATTCAATTGGTTTTAAAAATTAATGTTACATATATAATATACAAAAGATTTTTTATTAAACCTTAGAAATTTTAAAATTGTAAAATATTTTTTGTAGTATATAGCTAAGTATGTTTAATATGTTTTATAAAACACTTATTGTTGTTTTTCTAAGTAACCAACAGTTAAAGCAAAATGACCAGCATTTAACTCACCTGGAAACAATATTATTTGTAATTCACTACCAAATCTTCTAATTGTATTTATAAAAGAAAGATTATAAACACCTGCTGAATAAGAAGCAGGAAGAAAATTAACAAGACTACCAAAAGCTGTATCTCCATAAAGTAGACATAAAGGTGCTGCTCCAACTGATGTAACAGGTTCTATTATTTCAAGCGTTAAAGAAACTGCAACATTATCAGGAGATGTAATAGCAGGATGTAATGCATTTTTATATTTAAAAGCACCTGAAGAAACCATATTACCATCTGTTTTTTGATTCCATGTAATTGTTTTGTACTTTACTTTTCTTTCTGTAATAGGTGTAACTTTAAAACTCATTATTCTTTATTTTTAGATTTACTTTGAACATCATATTTATTTTTATTTTCTCTTGCTATTTCTAAATTTGTTGATGCAATTTGACGTTGTGTATTTAATTTTTCACGTTCAATTTCCATTTTAGATTTATTTAAAGCTTCTTTTTGAACTGACTCTTCTCTTTTAAAATCCATTTGATCTTGATATTGATCTCTTTGAGTCATATCTTTCATAGCATCACGAAAATCACTTTGTTGATTTTGATCAATGTCACTTTGTGCACCATATCCTGCAGCTCTAATTTCAGCAACCATAAGATCTTTTTTACGTTCCTCTGCAGATTCTGATTTTGTAAATTCACGTTCAGCTGCTTTTTCTTGAGCTTGAGCTTGTAATTGTTGCTGTTGCATTTCTTGTTGTTGTTTCATTTGCATTTGTTTTTCAGCTGCTTGTTTTTCTTCAGCACCTTTAAGTATATTACTAACTTCAGCAATTGAATCAGCTTTAATAATACTACCAAGATCAAATATACTTGCTCCAGTAGTATTGTTTTGCATAGCCATTTGTTTTAATTGATCTAAAATAGCTCTATGATTTGTTTTAGTTGTACAAAAAATGTTAAAATCTCTCATCATTAACTCTGTACCATTAATAGTAAAGTTTACTTTTTCTGCTTCACTAGATATGTAATTTAATCTTACACTTGGTTTAGTACTATGATAGTACTGAGAAAGATCTGTTCTCATTTGATGTACTCTAGGCATAAGATTATCTGAATGTTGAATAAAATACATTTCAGTTTGAGAATAAGATGATTGTACAGCTTGTTGTACACCTGTTGCAGTTTGTCTAGATACTTCTTGCCCTAATCTTTGAGGATTAACACCAATAGCTTCAAATGCTTGTTGTTTAAAATGATTAGCTAATTGTATTCTAGACATTATTCTATTTGTTTGTTCTAGATTTAAAGTTTGGTAATGATTAAAATTTGTAGCATTTTCAGTATTTGTTATAGAAGTATCTAATGGTAACATACCAAAATCCTTCATAGCTACATATGCTTTAGCCATATTATTCTTACCCCAGTCTTCACCCATTGAATGACGTGGTAATGCATTTTGGTCAAACATTATTACTGTACCAAGTTCATCTACAAGTATATCAGCTATTTGATTATTAACCATATTATAACCAACCTGATATGCTTTCATAAGATCAACTAAAGAAGTGGATTTAGTGTTTCTATCAGAGAATACTCTACCTTCAACTGGAAGTTTACAACCATAAAGATTGTTATCACCTTTAAATTGAAATTCTATTCTACCAGGTTTTTCTTTATTGATACCTAAATAAACAGGATCAAAATCACTAGTTGTTTCAGTTCTCCATGAGTTAGGTAAATTTCTACCTATCTTAACTCCACCCCACACTTCATTAATCCATATCCAGTCTACATGTTCTCCTTCTATAAGATTATCTTTTGTTTTGTTTTTAAATAATGTAGTATTATAAGTTGGTTTATGTGTCTCTTTCCAATTCTCATCTATAACTAATTGCTCTACTTCACCATCTGTCATTACTCTTGTAAGATGTCCAACTTTTCTTTGTGTTTTCCAATATATTGTTGAAACTCTTAACATTTCAGAATTTCCTAATGTTTTAAAATCTTCACCTTGATTTAATATTTCAGATACAATATCACCACCACCTCCTGGATTAGTTGCCCAATTTGTCATAAATTGTCTGTACGCTAATGATGGTGCATTTGTATTCCATTTATGACTTTTAGTTGGATCATAAAAAGAGCCATCATTTTGAACAGGATTATTCATATATATTGCTGATTTAGCAGGATGAATTGCTTCTAATGATTCTAATTGTTTTTTAGACATTAGATATCCATATTTATCAATAACGTCTGATATAGTTAACATTTCACATTTACCAACATAATTAGAATCAGATATGTATCTAGTATCTGGAGACTTTTGATAAAATGTTAATACTGGATTCCAAAGTTCTACTTCATAATCATCTTCCATCATACGGAAATGCCAAAACTCTCTATCACAAACAAGCATATCTTGAAATGCTCTTTCTTCAAGTTCTTGCATTTTAAATCTTTCTTCATCAACTTTTAATTGATGAGAAGCCCATTCTTCTACTAAACTTCTATAATCTTTTTGAAAAAATTGTTCTATTTCAGGCAATGATTTTAATTGTGCTGGAGCTAATTTTTCTTTAGCTTCTTCTGACATAGGATCTAATCCCATTTCAATTAATTTTTGAGTAACTTTTTCAGCAGCATCTGCTAATAAATTTTCCTCAATCATAGATCTTTTTTGCTCAATCATTTCATTATATGATAGATCATCTACTGCTCTAAATTGTACTCTAGAAAATCTTTTAGAAAATTCTCCTGTTAAAACATTTACAACATTTGGTATAATAGGATAAAATTTTAACTCTAATGCTGAATCATCTTGTTCAGTTAAAACATCCATTAGTTCTTTATATTGATTATCTTCTTCAACTATATAATCAGTCTTATCAATAATACCTTTAGCTAGTTTATAATTTTTAAGTATTTTTCTAGAATTTCCTTTTAAGAAATTCATACCTTGTTGTTCTAACCAATCTAAGTTCCAAGCAGCCCAATCTTTTGTTTTTCTTTTAGCAGATAAAAATTGTATAGGTTGCGTTAAACTTGATGTAGCAGGATACTTTGCTTCTTTGGCTTTAGCACCATTTTTTAATTGTAAAGCATTAAATATTTTCATATAGTTATTTCTTTAATGTGTAGCTAATTTCAGCTTTTCCAAATGATGTTAAAGTTGTCCATTTTGGAATAAATCCTGTTGAAGAAGTTTGCCAATAGTTTTTCATTTATTTTATATTTTTAAATGCAGACTTTTTAAATTTAGTAAATTTAGATTTTTTTCCCCTACCCAAATTTTTAAATGCCCTCATATTTAATTTATACAAATTTTTAGACTTTTCCAAGTTATCCCCTGACATATCACTCTCTTTACGCTTTAAATACCCTCTATTTGATTGTTGCACCTTTGCAAATGCAACTAATGCAGAAAAGGCTACCATTCTATCTACATTTAATCCAGGGAAATATTGTGACATTTCAGTAAGCAACATTGGGTCAGGTATTCTATCAATTCCTAATGTTTGAGATATAACTTCTCCATTGTCATCTAACTCTTCATCAATAGCTTCACGTACATATTCTAATGCATAAGATATTAAATGACTTTTAAATAATGTTCCTGTATTTTTCCATCCATATTCTTGGAATACATTTTGATTAGATCCAAGATCTTTTAAAAATAAAATTTGTTGTTTTGGTACTAGATATTTTTGTTTCTTTCTAGCTATCATATGCTGAATAAATAATGATATATTATTCTCAACAATTGTCCATGCTTTATACCATTCTATTATTAGTTCTAGTTGCTCATGTGTTTTATTTATATCATCATATCTACCACACCAAGATGCAACTATTTTATCTTTTTCTACAAAAGTTTCAGGGCCATCTGGTGTTTCTCTAGTTATTTCAATAGGGTTTTTATAAACAAATATACTACATAAAGAATCTGATGTAGTTGTTTTACCTTCTGATACAGGGTCAATAGATGCGTAATACATTCCAAATCCTGGATTTTTTACAGGTCTTTCCCAAACAACTAATGATCCAGTTTTATCTTCCATTTTCTTTTTTACTGGAAAATGAGATATTGGAAGTTTTTTTGTTCTTTTTGCAATTATACCTTTTTGATCTCTTTCTAGTTTTATAAATTCATATGAGTATTCTTTGTCTTCTATTTTTTTTAATTGTTTTGCAATAATACCTTGTGGAAAAATTGATGCTTGTCTATATGCAAAAGCTTCTGCAATATCAATAGGTTTTTGAGATATACGTAATTGATATTGTTCTGGTGATAAATCTTTTTCCCACTGACCTCTTTCATTTCTAATTGCTTTTAAAGCATCTTTAACTTCTGAATTTCCATATTTATCAATATGTGGAGGCATTGACCATTGTTCTGGAATAAATAATCCAGCAATACCTATAGTTCCTTTATCATCCATAAGATCTGTTTCTACAGCATATATATCATTTGCTTGTGGATTAAGTATCATTTCTTTTAACGGATTACATTGATCAAGATCACCAACTGATCCAGCAGCAATAAACATACCTGTTGTCATCATACCTGATGTCATTGCTGGTCTAATATATTCATATGTTTGATCCATCTTAGGAGCAATACCAGCTTCTTCATGAAAGAAGTAAGTACAAGGCCCACCTACACCAGTTGTTGGATTTTTTTCAAAAGATGCACCTTGTATTTTAGACATAAGTCCTTTGTTAGTTTTTCTGTTATTTATTCTTACTTCTATTTTTTGTTCCCATAATAAAATCTTTTCAGGTGTACATGGTCTATACCATGCAGTATGTTCATTTAAAAATGTTTTATATTCATCTAAAAATTTCCATGAGCCTTTATCATTTATATAATCTTTAAGTGATGCACCTATTTTACATATAGATCCTTCTTCAAACCAAAATTGATTTAAAAGTTTTGCCATATGAAAATAAGAAGAAGCTATTTGTCTTTTTTTAAGTATAGCAACATGTTTATAATTTAATTCTGCTAGTACTTCATATAGTGCCATATGATATTGAGCATCTCTTACTTTTGCAAAACCATACTTTTTTTCTTCTTTATCAAATATTGGTAAGAAGTTTAACCACATATAATAATCTCTTGTAAGATACCA
>Ga0181393_1000150_pt1 | contig 24759 bp, 37 predicted proteins | sample 16SPOviralmetaG_FD_130122 | JGI IMG/M metagenome (GOLD analysis project Ga0181393, IMG submission 130122) | Marine viral communities from the oligotrophic San Pedro Time Series (SPOT) site, San Pedro Channel, CA, USA - 16 SPOT_SRF_2010-10-21 | ecosystem: Environmental > Aquatic > Marine > Strait...
CGCATCCACATGGGCGGTCATTGGGTGATGCTTGATGTTTGGTGCGCTCATAAACTCAAGACCTCGGCTTTTGAAAACCTACAGAAACAAATTTCCTTCTCTTAATGTAGAGGTTGTTGAACGATTCACAAACGCATTCAATTGCATTGCATGGACTATCGGCGTTCGAGATCGTTGGGTGTGGAATGAAGTCGACATGAACGCAGATGGTGAAGCTTCGTATGGAGAATTCATTGCGTTCTACAGAAAACACGGCCTTGTTCCTACTCCTTATGAATCAGAGGCAGATGTCGCTATTTTCGGTTTTCGCTCAATTACTGGAAAAATCAGCATCAAACATGGGGCAAGAAGGGAGAAGTTGACTGATTTCTGGCTTTCGAAGATGGGACAGGGGGGAATTATCCGACACTCGGGACTTGATGTGTTCGGGGACAGTCCATATGGAGATTTGATTTTGATGTTCAAAGAGGAGGGTGCTTGATATGCCAATTAGCACAGCACACAATGGAGCCGTTTCGGATCGTTCCAAATTAGCAATTACATTCCAAATTGATTCACTACAAATCACAGCAGAAACCATGGGCGGAAATCCACTGGATATAGGTGCTGGGCCAGGTGGCCCAATCACTCTCGCTTCAGGACAAACGCTGGGAGTCGATGCCGGTACACCATTCTCAGTGGGGACGGCTGGCGGTCCCGGCCAAGGAGTCTTAGTTTTCAACTGGGTTTTCAGCGCAACTCAAAGTGGAGGCTCAATGAGGGCAACGGGCGCTGACTTGTACTGTGTAAATGTGGGGGTTTACGAAGGCATGGATGCCACCGCAGGGATGCGTGCTGAAACACACTCGGCCAGCCCCAGCAATCCATACATAGGCTCCACAATCGATGGGATGCCCGGAGAAGAAAGGCACAGCATAGGCGTTTGGAGTGGCCAGTTTCATGGCAACGAATTTGACAGCGGTATTGACGATGCACAACATGGTGTGTTGCAGTTGACCTCAGGAGCAGCGACTGCACCATTTCCACAGCGAGACCGGTTTACGATCACGGGTGAGCCGGTAATTGCACATGGGATGCCTGATGCAATTGGGCACTTCAAAGTGTTTGATGCGGCCCTCATCGCCGGTGACCTCAAAACCGGGGCGTATGCGATTGGCCCAAACGACGGTTTCACTTTCAGTGTCAAAATCATACCGTGAGAACGCTTGATATACCAAAAGCACAGATCTCAGTTGTCGGGTGGCGACAGAGTATCGGGGTCTGCACTTTTGCGTGTGTCGACCTCCCCGAGTGCCCCTCTGCCGCCACTTGACAACAAAGGTCCCACCCTTTTGGATCATTCGGTGACGACATCGACGGTATGAAGATGGAACGGCGGACTTCCAAAACCATCGCTGCTGATGAGGGTTTCTTCTCGCAGGAAGTTGGATTCGAGTCCAATGGCGTTATAACTTCCAAATGGCGCAGAGGTTTCACGAAGGAGCTCCTCTGCTGCACTGTGCAAGTCGATAGCATGCTGAAATCGATTCTTCCGTTCACCGCGCATGGTGTACTTTGTACCCCGTTCAAAGGAGGTAGAGTAGCGCACATGTGGCATTTCTTGAAGCAATGCCTCGTGATTAAAACCGCTCCATCCCCAAGCACCAAGGCGCTCAGTTGGCCCAAAAGAAATACACAATTCTCCCTGTTGAGACTGCCTTTTTCGCCTCCAAGGCCCATAGTTGTGAAGAGGAACGGTTGTTCCGTTGATGCAATCGATGCCACCAGGAGGCTTCATCAAAAGGTGGTATCGCTGATCTGCGTAGTAATGCCGCTGAACACAATCAAATTGCATGCAAGCGAGTTCATTTTCGTGTTCGTCCCAGTTGCAGTATGCAAGAGCCTTCGTGAATCCATATTCTCTCGCACAAGTCGGGCCTGTTTCCCCTCTGTTCCGCAAGTGGTGAAGTTTTCCCGCAGGGTAGCGATCAAACCTCGAGTAGTAATCCTCAGGAATATGGCCCTGTACTCGGTCAAGGTTTTCCCTTGTTGCATTCAAACGAATAGGCGCAACAAGAGAAACTCTACAATTACTCATCCGAATCTCAATGTGCATGCCCGTTGTATCACCTGTAAACTCGGTGTAAGAGCGTGTCTTTGTCGTACCATCTGCCTCAACTACCTTAATTGGAACTTTCGCCATATTTAGCCATCTTGCCAACCCTCCATAAAGCCCTCGCTCGACAATGGTTGCAACCATTACAGGATTTGTAGGTTGTATAACCAGCATAGGTTTGACCTTTACGACAGGATCAACAAACTGGCAAAATCCACACAAAGCCCCTGATGTTTCAATGCAAACCACCTGCTTCCCTTCACATGGGTTTGGCTCTCCACCCCTTCAAGCCACATGAGGGGGCGGTCAAGGCCAACATGATGCCCAAAGGGTGCTAAACCAGCACCGCTATGCACGATGCTTAAAGGGCTCAATGGCTTGCACCAACCATGAGGGCCGTCATCTACACGAGGGTTTCAACTGCTGGCCAAGAAAAGGATGGGCTATCCTTAGATGAGCAAGAACGCCAATGTAGGGCATTACTCGGAATCCACAATCACGATCTCATCAAGACCTACACAGACACAGGCTCTGGAAGTTCTTTCGAAAATAGACCTGGATACAGGGAAATGATGGGTGAAATCGGAAAACTTTGGGACATCGTGTATGTTTGGAAGCTTGACAGGTTGAATCGTAGCCTTCCCAATTCAGTGAGGTTCTTTGAAACATTGGGGGAAAAAGACGCATACATCTCCTGTGTCACGGAACAAGTAGACACTTCATCCCCCATGGGCCGCTTCATCATCAATGTGATGTCATCACTGGCTCAAATGGAGCGTGAAACCACAAAAGAAAGGGTGATCATGGGCAGCGAAGCAGCCAGGAGAGCAGGTCGTTGGACAGGGGGCATTCCTTATGGGTATCATATCCCAATAGAGTTCGACACCACCGGAAATCGGGTGAATCGTGGGATTTTAGTTCAACATCCGGAAGAATCTATAGTTGTTCAAAAAATCTTCGAACTGTACGCTCAAGGCTACACAATTTCAGAGATTTGCAACCACTTGGTTAGCGAGAGAATCCACACAAGAAAGGGCAACATCATTTGGTCGCAGAACACCGTTTCGGCAATATTAGGCAGGGGAGAGTTGTACATCAAAGGATACAACAACATGGGCGATTCAGTATTCGAACCAATCGTCATTCTTACTGTCGGAGAGGCGAAAGCAATCGCCAGAAGAAAGGGCAATTCGGAGGAAGAGTAGTGCAATACAAAATCCTACGAAGTAGCGAGATGAAAGGCCTCACAAAAAAGGTCAACAAACATCTCAAGGTTGGCTGGAAATTACAAGGAGGGGTGTCGGTTTGCGGGGGCTACGGGCACGCACACTTTCACCAAGCAATAGTCAAAGGGGGAAGGAAATGAATCCAAAGTACCGATGTCTCGAATGCGCCACAATTGTTTTGAAATTGTATGAGACGAGAACCGCTGTTTGGAAAAAGAATGTTCTCGATGGGAAAGATGAAGGCGAGATAGATCACTATGGGGACAGATACTACACTTGGCAATGTGGCGACCACAAATGTTCGGCTGGTCTTGAATGGTCTGATGTCAAACCACATGAAATCAAAGAGATGGTTTGCACTGGTTGTGGTGCAATCTACCTTTCCTTCGAAGAATGCGAATACTGCGAAGCCCACTGCGATAGAGGTGAATGAATGACAAAATGGACAGAAGACGACATTGGAAAAACAGTGACAATTACCTTCGAACACGGCACAGAAATTGAGGACACAATTGTTTGTGTTCCTCTCGAGATGGTGCTTTTGAGGACTCTGCCTGATGGCACTCAGGTTCCAGAAATGGCCGGAGATGGGCAACCCATCATCGGTCCTTCGATTGAGGTCGGCATGATCCACGCCCGACTTACGCATTCACTTCCTCTCATCAAGATGCAAGAAGAAAGAGCCAAAGAAATGGCTGAGGCAATCAAGAAAATGGAAGAGGAGGAAGAGTAGTGCCCGACAAGACTGTGACCCAGGACAAGTTCAATGGAACTTGCGACATCACCATGACTCTCTCAGTCGATGAAACAAGATTGTGGCGAAACATGACTCCGACTTCAAGACAAGCACTTGTGGGAAAATTCACTGAACTTCTTGGTGCTGACCTTCCAGAGATCCAAGCATCACTGAGCCAAGCCATTATTCCAGTTGGAGCTGATGAGGCCAGTAGGGATGCAGCGAAAAAAGCGAAACCCAAATTCGCTGGCAAAGCAAAGACGATCTACGAAGCCATCGCCAACACCACCTCTCTCGGACTGACTGATGAGGAAGGACAAGAACTTCTCGTGATGAGCGGTAATTCGTATCGCCCTGCCCGAAGGGCTTTGGTAAAATTAGGATTGGTGAACAAGAGCGGAGAATTCAGACAAACTCGTGCTGGAAATAGGGCAAACGCATGGGTCGCAATTGCAAAACCATCTGACCTGGGGGTATGAAATGAAAAAGCACGAACAATCATCATACGCAATCGCAATCGGTGCAGGGGTGCTCATTTGCGTTTGGGTGATGTGGCGAGGGGAAGGATTCTCGAAAGCCCTTGGCGCTGGGCTTATGCTGGGTTCTGCATTGTTTCTTTTCGTAGGATTCTTTGCAAAGCCAAAGTACGAATTTGGACAGTTTTCAATCGTGCAAAACGCACTGAAAGTCAGTGATAAATTGACCGAACTTGATGAAATGCACCACAAACACATCTACGGTCAAAGGATTCGTGGCGGCAGCGAACAAATCCCGACAGAGGGAAGGTTGAGAGCAATGCTCAAGGCTGATGTGAAGCAGATTTGCCTTGGCATTGGCATTGTTGTACCAGAAGATGCTACAAAAGAACAGATGATTGAAATGATCACACAGTACGGAGATGAAATCCAATGACAGAAGAAATTCAAGCGCACTATGCCATCAATTTGACAAAACTCAATATTCGAGATGGGGGATATGCCAGTGAACTAACGGCAAGAATTGACGAAGCAACCGCAAAAGGAATGTCGGTCAAATCCGTCATAAATCCACTTGAAGCAACCGGTGTCATTTTCGGACCGTTTGAAAATGCCCGAGGAGCAGAGTTGATGGCTGCAAGCAAAATCGATGAAGAAGGCAAAGACTTCTTTGGCGTTAAGTGGGGTTTCATTTGCGTGAAAATGACCGAAATTGATTTCCAAAAGCCTTTGCTCGAAAGGGCAAGAGTATTCGTTTGCACAGACGAAGATTGCAAAGCGGTTCAAAGATTCAAAGGATCATGTTCTGCTTGCAAAGCAAAAGGAAAAACCTTGGTTCCAACACAGGAAGTAAGGGATTGGGAAGGTGTATTACAATGACACTAAACACAATTGAAAGTCACAGAAAAAGAACACTTGCTTGCATCGGAATATTCCTCATCGGCTTGGGTCTTTTCATGGAATCGAACGGCACAGCCCCAATGATCATCGGTTTGATTGTGACTACGCTGTATGGCGTGGACAAATACCTGGAGGTGCGTGAATGAATCCAAGACATATCAGACAGATGGTGATCCTAAGAGGAACAGGACACAACATGATGGAAATCGCAGACGAGTTGAATTGCAGTCAGCAGAATGTGTCGTATCACTTGAAGAAGCTCCGCAAGCGTTCGCTTGAAAACGGCGTTGACGACACACTAATGTCTGTTTTGGAAGAGGCATCATCGCACCCGACCGATGTTTACTGGTGGATGCGACACTACAAATCAAGCGCAAGTTGGCTCATACACCACCTTGAACGATTGATTACCTCCGAAGGAGATGAACTCGCATCAATCAAAGCAATCGTCAAAGCATCACTTCCAGCATTCAAAGAAACCTATGGGGTGGAATAAATGGCAAAAGGCAAAGGCACAAACAGCACAAGAAGCAGAAACGCACGAAAAGAACCAACCAAAGAGGTTGAAAGTTCAGATACAGAGGAAGCACTGACTTACGAATTCGAGATTCAAAGAGCGACCCAAGTCGTGACTGACCGCTACGAAAGGATGCTTCTTAACAAAACCAACAAGCACAGAGAGGAAATGAACAACTTCATCGAAGGACAAAAATACTGGGTTAAGCCGTCGCTTTGGGCGAGAATTACTGGTCGGTACAAAGACATGTACCTGGTGTTCAATCACCTCCGCCCGCATCATTGCACGCATTGTGGAGCAAACCATGTGGGTGTAAACTTTGGAATCGAGAGCATGACCCTTGATTTAGAAACAGCATTGACTTACATTGATGAGTTGTTTGAAAAATACGAGGATGGAAGAGCCCGCCTTTTGCACATTCAAGTTGACAGAAGATCACGAAGAAGCGGACAAATCGTAAACGACTACACCTTCCTCACAAGAGATTGGGATGCAGACAGACGAAAATACATCACAAATGAAATCAGTTCCAATAGTGCTGCAAACAAAGTGTTCGCAAGCCTTGCAGAAGACAGCAAGAACTACCGTGAAGGAAAAAGACGAAGAAGAAGCGAGATGCCTTGATCTTCTTATTCATCTGCAGATGCCATGTAGATGAAGGTCAAACCAATGCATCCAACTGCTCGAAGAATCGATTTGCTTTTACTCGGTCCTTTGACTGCTGAACCCATAGACAGAACAGTAGCCGCAAGACCTGTAAGTCCTCCAATTCTTCCTGATGTCTTATCGATTGAAACGAGATTCGCAAGTTGATCTGCCCGAGTCGGACCCGTTTGACCCAATGCAGAGGTCTTGGGGGGCTTTGGTGCGCGAAGAATCTTGTCAAAGGCAACAGGGCCATTGTTAAGCATGAATTCGGTCACATTTACCAAGTGATCACCTCAGACGAATTTCATCAACCTTGATGGATTTAGGAATTGGAAATTTTGTGCATCAACCTTCATTGGAAGCAACGCTCCCACAGCCAATACACCGACAACACCGTAGCCGATGGCCTTTCTTTTCCTCTTCTTTCGAAGTTTTGTGGTCGTTGCAAGTTCCGCTTTATTCATGCCCTGCTTGAACTTCACAGCTCCCAAGGCAGCAAGTCCAGTAAGAGCAATTGTACTCATTGCCTCTTTGGTGGTGACTCCGTAAGGCATTCCGACTGAAAACTTTGGAACAAACACATCTTCTCCAGTGGTAGTGTCCTTTCCTTGCTCCATCACCGTCAAACCCATTTTCCTCTCGAGTTTTCTTGCTTGACGGATTCGTTCTTGTGCATACATTTCAATCACCTACAGTTTGGAATAGACGCCAAATCCAGCGCCCACAAAAAGCATGAATCCCATGAGAGCGCCCATCAAGCCTTCTGGTGTGAGGCTATCACCGGCGGTCACAATAAGGAATCCAGCCACAATGAAACACGCAATCATTTGGATCACAATTACATGCTTCATCAATTCTTGACGAGGGTTGAACCACTCGTCCATGAGTTTCATAACGGAAAGGTTGTCTTGCGACGGATTATTGATTGAATCCAGGATGTCTGAAATGTCTCTCTTCTCGCTCATCGTATCATCGTCCTGGTGGTGGTGGTGGCATGTTGCTTACGGGGGCGACAGGAACTCCCATCGCTCTCATAGTCGTATTTGCGACCCCGCTTACGATACCACTAAGGACACCGCCTTTACTGGAATTACCATCCACCATGTCAGCAATTACGCCCTCTACTCCTGATTGTTGAGCCTTCAAACCTGCCGCCTGTTTGTGATTTGACAGCATTTGGTCCGCTTGTGCAATCAAAGTAGATTTTAACTGTTCAGAAATTGCAGTCATCGAAGTAGACACTTCTGCCATGGTGATAGTTGCAAGTTCTTTGCCTTTCTCAGTTGGTTGTTCTGGGGCTGGTTGAAGGTACATTGCGCCCGAATCATCTTGAACGACCCCGATTTTGAACTCCTTGAAGAAATTCACAAGTTTGTAGTCAAGGAGGGTAGAGAAAAATGTAGCCATAGCAGGGAATCCCTGTTCCGAAGCCAAAAACCTCGCAATGGGCGAAGAAGCTTTGATGAGATCGGAAAAAATGTCGATTTCTGTTGGGTTTCCATCCCAGTAGCCCATCTGTTGATAAATCATAGCGGCAGAAGCCGCAGCCATCTGTGGGTTTGTTGCGTATTGCGGAGGCATACCTTGTTGTGGCTGCTGTTGCATCCAAGGATTACCTGCTGGTGCGGTATTGGGCATGAAGCCGGTATTCTGTGGGGCGGGCGCAGGATTGTTGAAGAAATTGTCAGCCATAGTTCACACTCCGCTCTGTCCAACCGATGTCGCTTCAACGCTTGAGGGTTGCGCTTGACCGTTTTGTTCGTCAATGTACCTCATCACCCTCAAGTCCAAGTCAATTGAAACGGAATCCACCTCCTCAGTAAACGGGTTGCGCCTTTGAATGATGTGCGCTTCTCCTGTGTGGGTGTGCTCTTGAATCAATTGAAAGAAAGGCTCGAGAGCCATGGCAAATGAAGGCTTCGATGATTTCTTCGGTTTCTCCGTAATCGGCACCATCTTGATCTTCTTTCGTTTCCATAAAAAAACAGAAAATTGACCTTGGTTGTCAAGATGCTGTTGATGCCTCCATTGAGTAAACAACCAATACAACTGCAAAAGTTCGGGACAATACGATGAACGCAATGGAACGCCTTGATCAACATTCGAGAACGCAGTAAATGGCGTCTTATTGCCCGTGACTGGGTCAATGAAGAACTGCTGTGCAAGAGTTGTTCCGTTATCGAGGGGTTTCAGTGTATCTGGATCAAGCAATGGTTTGTTGAATGCTTGAGGACCGAGAGCCGCCAAGCGAATACCAGTCACAGCGCATTGTCCAGCATCATTGAATCTCGAGAAATTCAAAGGCCACACGCTCCACCACGCTTTTGAGGGGCGTAGAAGCTTGCGTGCTTTCTTGATATTCTTCTTCCTTCGCTTGATTGGGTCGGGGTCTTGGTCAAAGTCAAACTTGACCTGTGGGTAGTAATCCGGCACTCCTCCATACAACTCGTCCATGACACTCCCAACCATTTCAACCGAATCAATGCTTTGATTCAAGCAAATCCCAAATCGTTGATTCAACATCCCAATTTCTTAGAGCACTCATTGGCCGTTTGATTGTGGGAATTGACGCCCTTTGAAGCCGAGACAAATCCGCCACAAACGGTTGAAAAATAGGATGCTCGTTCATTCTGCGTGTACCCCAGTGCTTCTCCCAATTCTCATCAAGCCAAACATCTGCTTTGTTTGCTACAAGACCCACAATCAAAGGTTTGTAGGTCTTCGCCTTCCGTTTCATCGCCTTTTCTTCGAACGGCCAATCCTTATTCACGAGGGCATCGACAAATCTCCTGAAGGTGTCCTGTTGCGTGGTATCGTTTTCATTTCTCAAATGTCTGTGATCAATGATGTAGATGACTACCTCGACATTTCGACCTACCATGTCTCGAAGCCAAAGGTCGAAGTATTTGGGGTGTCCTCCAAGATCGGTTGAGATGATGGTTCTTCTTGCCATCTTCAAAGTAGAAGTATTCTGAACTGCAATCCTTTTACGAGTTGTAGGAGGCGGTAAATGGCGACCAAGATTGGGGTCGAAAGGGTGGTGTGTTGTTGTGTCGTAGTCTTCTGGATTGACATCTTCCAACTCACCAGTTGTAGATAGTTGAAGACTCAGCGTGGTCTTTCCGACCCCCCATGTCCCGTAAAGGCCAAAACGGTGGGTTCTCCAGGAGTCCCATAGGTGCTTGAGGTAAAGGAAACCACCGTAAGCGACCGCAACCCCTAACTCGACCATGGTCAATCCCAATCCGTGATTGGGGCGATGTCTTCATCGTCGTCTTCGTCTTCGTCCTCGTCATCCCAGTCGTCAAATGTGTCAAAATCTTCTTCATCAACCTCTACGGCCTCAAGTGATACGAGGCGCTTGGGTTCCTCTACTGGTGCTGCTGCGTCTGCACTCATCTCGGCACGCAGTTGATCCTTCAATGCAGACAAAACCGAGTCGGGAATCTCTTCTGTGGGTCTTTTCGCAGGCGTAGGCTCAGGAGACTCCTCCTGTTCGAGTTCTTGTTCTGGAAGCGCATCATCAGGTTTCAAGTCCTCTGCTTCTGCACTCACAATACTTGGAACAAAATCATTGAGTCTCATGTTGTACTGAGGAGTATCTGTGCCTGCATCAGTCCAAAGAACATTGGTGTCGTATGCCTCCATAATCACTGCAACCAGGGCGTGCCACTTGATGTAGTCAACATCAGTTCTGTTTCGGTGGTGGACTGCAATTGAAATCGCCCAGTTTTGAGTCCATCCCACTTCATCGGCCCATTCTCGAAACTCGGGCTTGAGATCTTCTCTCAAGTCTTCGAGGCGTAGTCGAAAGCGCCCTTTCCCGAAAACCCAGTTGCCATCATCATTTGGTTGTTCGGTCATACCAAACGCCCTTGCAACTGCGCTTGCTTGAGATTTTGCAGGTTTTCGCTGGAATCCGAGGAAGATTTTCATCGTCATTGAGATAAGCCATGTGTCTCAGCCGTATGAACGCACCGACAGTCAGTCGAGATTGAACAGCCAACCAAATAGCGAGAAGTCAAAGAAATACTCCAAGGCTGAGAGTAAGAAAGCAGTGAGAATTATCCCTGCAGTAGTGTAGCCGATGATTTGCATCCTGAACCAGCGAAGATCCCACTTGTTCTTTTCACTGAATGCAAGTGCCATTGTCTCAAATGCCTTTTCTGCATCGTTAGGAAACAAAGATCCCATGACCTCACCTCATGTTGTCTAATCCAATAAGCGGGATGCCCGAAACCTCAGAACCCGTATCATCTTCGAGTTTCTGCTTTTGGTCTTCCATGGCTCTTTCCATAACCCTTCTTTGCCCTTCCATCTCGAGGGACATTTGAAACCGCTGCAACTCAGCATTCATTTTCTTCATAGAGCGTCGAGATTGCGTCATCAGAGATTGAACATAGGTCTGATCCTCAAGCCTCTCCTGGAAGAAGATTTTGTAGAGCATGAACGAAATCATTTGCACGAAAGTTGCAGCCATCATGTAAAGTCCTCCCACCTTGAACCAGTTCTCTTCAGATGGGAACCAAAGTTGCTGTTGATGGATTGCTACTGCAGCGCCAATCAAGAAGCTGTTCACAAAAAGCAAGGTGAAAATCCTAAGGGTGTTGTAGTCCGCATCGTTCTCTGCCATGGTATCCCCTACCTCTCTCAGCCGTTTGAAGGTATCAATCCTTCAAAACTACCCCTTGCGCTTTGTGCAACAATGCTACAAGAGCAGCACCAGCCATTGCTCCAACGACTCCTCCAGCAGCATTATCCCGCAGAGAACCTTTACTCAACATGAATGCGCCAGCAACAGGAAGACCGATTCCAAGTAGAAGTGTTCCCGGATGCATCAAAGATTTTGTGAAGGATTGCACCTTCTTGGTTTCATACATTCCCATGGTGCCAAGTGTAATTGTCAATAAAGCCGCACCGGCAGCGCCTCCGATAGTAGCCAAGTAAGGAGAAACACCGGATCTTGCCGCTGGTGATGTTGGGTCAATTGGATTCGAGGAAATCATGGCGGAAACAGCCCCAGCGGAAATTCCCGCCAATGCGTTTGCATTGCGTTGCGCTTTTTTGGAGAGGCGATTTCTGCCAGCCAATTGACTCATTACGGCTCCAACCATTCCACCCAAAAGCCCGTATGCCATTGGACTTGTGAGGTCTCCGATGATTCCCGTGTTGCCCATAGGTTTTGCACCATTGACACTTGGCATTTGAGCGACCTCGCCCACGAGCGCAGGTGCGTAAGAGGACTGCCTCTGAACTCTTGCCATTCTGGAAGCATGGGTTTCACCCACTCTTTGATTTCCAAGTTGATCGTAATTGTGCGCTCCGATTGCAGATTGTGGCATCATGTCTTTTCCCTCAATTTCCTTCCAGTAAGAATGCTCCAACATTTGCTACCGAATATCCAAGGAACATCAAAGCGAGTTCCTTGCGACCACCGTTGTAATGAGTCAAGGCAGTTGCAATGTAAGCAACGGTGACGCCAGCCACGAGTTTTTGCGAACCGCTCATGCCCATGAATGCGTCAATCATTTTCCTCTTCCTCCTCATCGGTTGCCAATCGGATAGATCCTGTTTGTGAATCCATCATCTTTTCGATTTCAGCATCTGTTGGAATGTAATTGTCTTCTTCTGTAATGACACCAAGTATGCCATCATCTGAGACTTCTTCGTCCTGGACTTGAACCTCTTCTTGTTCGAACACAACTCCTTCGGTGGCTGCGGTCCTTCCAAACGCAGAAGTAGGAACGGCTAATCGATAGGCAACAGAAACGCCCGTGTATGCGCTTCTTCTTGTGACACGAACCACCTGTCCGGCAGGCCATTGTGCTCCAGAACCAGTTGCTCTTTGACTTGCAGACACAAGTGCTGGATCATCAATGGCAATCAAAGGAAGCTTGTTGAAATCGTTTTCAGATTCAATCCCCCATGGTCGAAGTTCCTCGAGGGCTTTTTGAAGAGAAAGCACCTCATGTAGAGGCACCATGCTGTGTGATAACGCATCCGCCATGATTGGGCGAAGGGGTTAAACCGCTTGAAAGTGTCGCTCACTCAGCCTTGTCTTCCAACAAGATTCTTTCTGCCATAAGGACGAGTTCCTTGTAGGCGATGTGAACCGTGTTGTCAGGGGCGTCTTTCTTGAGGACGATTTCATTTCCGGCAGCATTCTTGAAGGTGTAGACGACAGTCGTGTCTTGGTCTCGCATGAATCAAAGGAAGGTCGTCAGCCGTATGAAGGCTTTGGAATGATTACCTGTTCCACCACTTGCCCTTTGGCTTGGTTTTCTTCTTTGCCAATGGGTTGTCTTCTGCGGTAGCCTCATTCATGGCCTCTCTGTTTGTCCACTCGTAGAAGCGAGTCATAATCTCTGTTCTCTCGAGAGGCCTGATTCCATAACCCAAGACATCCCATCCCGTATCCAAGCAGTAGAATTGCATGGGTCTGAAAAAAGCATCAACGGCAATTGCAAACTTGGCCCGTTGCAAAGTTTCTTCGTTTTGCTCGCCTTGTTCGAGATGCATTTCGATTTCTTTGAGGATTGCTCTGTGATCCAATTCTGGAGGGTGGTCGAACACGACAGATGGCTGTCCTGTGACTGCATCGGGCTCGCCCTGGCGTCTGCCTGTGCTGCAACTCCTACATCTGATGAGTCGTGTATGGCTCATACCAGCATGATTCTTCGTGACAACGGTCAAAATGTTCTCCTCCAGTTCCAAAGAACCGCATACGAGACAAGCAGGGTGCTTCTCGCCTCGACGCACTTCATCTGAATCTATTTCACCACAATCAATCAAGCGTGGCCAGTCCTCATGTTCTACGATGTTCTTGCAAATCGGGCAATGATTATTCCAATCATCAAAATCCATCAATTTCTCACTCATTCAAATCTCTCCTGTTTGCTACGACCTTGCCGATAATTTTGTTCCATTGAATTAAGGCGTCATTTCGCCACTTTGGAACTCCAGCCACATAGGCCGTAGGAACTGCATTTGGATTTGTAAACAGGTAGTCATGCGTACTGTTGTGCTTCACGCCTCTGTAGCACAGGACTTTGGCTTTATCAGTCCAAATGATTGAACAACCAGCTCTCCAAAGTCTCTGTCCGAAGTCACAGTCCTCTTGCCCGTAAACTCCGTCGAACAATTCATCAAAGCCGCCAACCTTTGACCACGCATCTTTTGTGAATGCCATGTGCATCCCATAGAAATGATTCGCAGCCCATTGGCCGTCCGAGCATCGATGATCCTTCATTCTCGAGTCCACTTCAAAGCACGGAACAACTGATCCATCATCTTTCTGAACATCGAAGGTTCCAACGCAAGCATCAACTCCCATGCGGGCGAAAGAAAGATGGTACAACAAAGCATGGTCTTGGAAAACGGTCAAATCATCAATTGAAACAATCCAATCGCCCGTACATGCGCGAACTCCCGCGTTCCGTGCGCCTGCGGGACAGGGGCCATCGTGGACCGGTTTGTCGTCAATAAATGTGAAATCGATTCCTTCTATCTGCGACATCGCTTCCATGTACAGGGCTTGTTTGTCTCCTGGATTCCTATGAACCCAAACCAACTCCAATTCACAACCCTCGGCTTGCAGTTGAGGAATTGCTTTCTGCAGGGAACGCACCAGCGACTCAAATCCTGTGTGATCTCGGGCAGTAATCGTCAGCACTGAAATCTTCATTCTTCCTCGTCTCCTTGGGAACTTTGCACCGTTTCGTAGTCAAGCATGTCTTTTGCATTGATTTGCGTCCAAACAGGTTTGACAGGCATTACACGATCCGGACGGACAGAGTAAACTGCGCAAACTCTGTCGTAAACTTGCTGATGCCGATGAGCGACTGCAGGCCATGAGTTTTGACTCGCAAGTGCCAATACCTCGTTCGCCATGTCCTCGTAGTTCTTCTTGCTGTTGTGGAACATGTGTACACTTGTCTCAATCGCTTTTGCCAAGGAATCCGGACTGTTCTTTGCACTCTTGATTGCGTGAACACCACCAATCAAGTCTCTCAACCTTCCTTCGTCAGTACAGATGATTGGTTTGCCGGCTCCAAGCGAACGCATGACCGCCCCTGAGGTGCTGAGTATTTCATGTCCAGGCACTCCGCTGTATGGGAAGCAAACAAAGTCGGATGCATTGAGCATCAAGTCAAGCTTCTCATCATTGACGAACTCTCGAATGAAACTCAAGCCAGAAACTCTTGATGCGACCTTCTCACACTCTTCGAGGTAAGGGTCGACATCCCAATGAGGGTGGTCTCCAGCGTAGACAACGCACTCAAAATAAGGGCACCGATTCTCTCGTTTCACAATCTCCAACGCACGAATCAAATCGAGCGTGCCCTTTGATTCGGAGGCGAATCCGTAGTTCAAAATCAAAGGAACGCCTTCAGGAACACTTGTTTCTCCTCTTGCACCCGAAAATTGAGGAAGAGCCCGTACTCCGTGTGGGATATGCGACACAGGAGGGAACACTTTGCCTCTGATTGCAGATGAGACAAATGGATTGTGGGTGATGATGCCATCTGCGAAACTGGAATGAGCCATCAAGTGGGAGATTGCGCCTTCATGTTGATCGCTTACGAAGTCGGGCGTATGGTAGGTGAACACAACCTTGCACCTGGACTCTCTCAAAACCTCCCAAATCTCTCGTGCGTTTTTGAACAGAGCCCATTCGTGCTGAACATGAACAACATCAGGCTTCACCTGCTCAAGTGCAGATTGCAAAGCACCTCCGACATCGTACTTGCGATCCCAACAGCGGATGTAAGGAATCTCCAATCCCAGTTCAAAAGAACCGATTGGTTCAGAATCAGTGGCTTCTGCAAGAACAACAACATTTTCGCCTTGAGATTTCAAACTCTCTGCGAGCCATCTGGTGTAGGTCGCAATACCGCAGGTGGTATCATAGGTTGAGAGAATTGCGACCTTTTTGCGCTTGACTGGCGGGTGCAACATCAATTCCGGTTGGTCTTGATTCACTTCTCCGCTCTCATCAAGCATTTTGTGAACTGCAGACAACAAATGCTTCGAGACCGCTTCGAAACTCCAATCCTCTGCCCATTTCAGACAAACAGGTGTTCTCTTTGCAATATCGCCTGTCTTCCATTCTTGATACAAGGCTTCCAACCTAACGGCGATTTCCTCTGGATTTGGCAAGTGGTGTTTTACTCCAGAAGCAGTTCGGTAATTCGTCGGAAGAACAACCAAGTCTGGGTTAGCATTGAGGTGTTTTGTGGAACCATGTCCAGTAGTGATCACAGGAGTACCGACTGCCTGTGCTTCGATTTGGTAAATCCCAAACCCTTCTTGACTCGAACAATGAAGAAGAACATCGAGAGAAACCAGCAAGTCTCTCATCTCGTCCGTTGTCAAGCCACGATCATTGTCGTATGAATCTGTAGAAATCACTTTTCCATACAGATTATGAAGAAATCGAGATATATCTGATTGCTGGGGGTGGTTTGAGCCTTTCAACCAAAGCCTGACATCGGGTTTGTTTTCTGCAAACTTTAGGAATGCCTGCAGGTTTTCTCTTGGAGCTTTGCGGATGGACATGTCGCCAAGAAAACCAACAAGGAAACAGTCCGTTGCATGTTTGAAGGTGGCTGTTGCTCGAACTGCCCTGTGCGAACGCCCTGTTGCCAACTTTGAATCAAAACCGTGTGGAATGTACAAGGGGTTCTCGAAGCCAGATTCAGTCAAGACCTCTACTCCATGGGGGGTCATGCCAGCAACCCTTGTTGCTGAATGAAGGGCTGGCAAATCTTCGGACTTCAAAGAATCCCCGTCCACAGGAGCAATCAACAAAGAATTGCGTACAGTAGCAACCAACTCGCCCCAACTGTGCAGGTTTCCAAGACCAATCAAACACCACCGTGATACCATGTTTCTTTTCTTCCAATCAAGAACATGTTTTTTCAGAGTTGTTGATGTAAGAGTCCCTGGGTATTCGTCACAACCGTAAACCTCCACTCCATCGAGAACAAACATGTTCCCAGCATAGCCGTAGTCGCACACATGAGCGACAGCAAAACCCTGCTCTTTGAGGAATTGGCCCATCATGTACAATTGCGTTGAATAGCCCGTCTTGAGCATGGGGGCATTTCCAAGAAGCACAACTCCGTCCATAGATGTGCCACAGCGTTCAGCCGTTTGAACTAAACGAAAGCAGGGTCGAACTCGTAAGCCGGTTCGGGCTTATCGAGATCATCAAGTTGCATGATCATCAAGGCCACCGTTGAAGGCTTCAAGAATTGTCCTTTGAGTTGCTCTCTAATTGATTGGGCAATCTGTATGCTCTTCTGAATTTGCTCGTCTTCAAGCCCGTCAAGAGATTTCAAAGAACGGATTACCAACTGTACCCATTCTTTCTCTTCTGCCTCTTCCATGCGGAAGGCTATGTGTGCAAGGCCTATATGGCTACCGCAAGTTTGTAAGATATGTAAGGCTTATACGGCTGGTTCACTTGAGTCGGCGCAGGGGAATACGATGACAGAAACACGGGGAAAGACGATACATGTGACCAAGGATGTACACGACAGGCTCACTGCCCGTGGAAAGTTCAAAGATTCCTACAACGACATCATCAAGAGACTACTCGATGACTCCGATTCTTTGACGGAGTTAGAAAAAGAAAGAGGCTTTGATTCGGAAGGTGAGGAAACTGGGGAAGAAGAAGGTAGTCAATGAGATTGAAGCCCTCTTCCACAGAGAAGGAGTCCCAGTATTGTCATTTCACGCAATCATGGACAAAGTAGACGAAAAGCGCTCCACCCTTCTCGGCGTACTTTCCTCCCACCCACGACTATTCCAGAAAGTCAAAACAAACGAATGGCGCTTGATTCCTGACGAAACCGCCAATCTCGAACAAATTTGCGAGGAATACGGAGTTGATCGTGAAAAATTGGAATCTGTCATGGACGACTCGGGTTCCCTAAGGTATTCATGGATCAGTGTCCAAAAGAAAGAGCAAGGGTTCTCAACTCGAGAAATCCATTACTTGATTCACACCATGCGTAAACATGGTGCATTAACGCTGGCGGAGATTCCTCAGTAATTTTACATCTGCAGCACTCACGGCTGGCACTTCATGTGAAGGATTCCTTTTTGGCTTCTCGAACCCGAACAATTGTTGCATCCGCCTTGCATACAGGTAAATCTGCCTCCTTTCCACGAATGCGTACTTGGAAATGTTCACTCCGGAATACTTCCTCGAAGTTGCCCCAATCTCCTTTGCAGCGAGATAAATTGCTGATGCCGCTTGATTTTTTGGAGGAACATTGAGCAAAGGACTTCGACACATTTCTGTCGCCTTTGCGTTGACTTCGTCATTTGTCGAATTCATTCGTGCCAGGACATTCGCCACGATTGCCTCTGCATTTGGGGGGAGAAAATCAATCAAATTTCTCTCTCTTGCTTGTTTAATGAAACGATTTACGACCTTTGCTTGTGGCTCTTCGCTGTGAAATTTGCACAACTCCGCAACAGAAATCGGCAGTTGAGCGTTCCTTGAAGACACATGCAAGGCGGCTATCACCGTTGTTTTGTGCCCTCTGCCCCCTGCACTTGAGCCAGCTTCGTGAAATCTGTTAAACAACCGGTGAGCCTCAACCAATGCTCTCCCCGTTCCGAAGCCATCGGCAAGACCAACTTGAATTGCGATACGATCCATCTCTGCCTTTGCTTCTTCGATTCTCCTTTTTGCACCAGTCTTGGACAAAACTGAGCGAGAGGATTCAGTGTAGGTTCCAGATTCGCTGTCGAACTTTGTGTCTGATGTTTCCATGATGTCGAACGGTTTACTCAAACCGCAAACAGCACATTCAAGTTTCCATGTGTTGCTTTCACCGTTCACATTCGTGACATCGTCCCGCTTGATGAGCGAATCAATACGATCCCATTCGTGCCTTCGAATGGCAGCAAGCACACATTCTGGAGGCGTGTACATTCGTGGACAGATTTCTCCGTCAAAGGCTCTCGCCTCAAGTGGCGCAAATTCTGGAACTTCTGTTTCAAGCCTCGTCATGACACGGGGAAGGGGTCGTGATTTATGAAACCCGATGGCAATTTGTAGTGATGCAAATTACATCTATTGAAATATGGGTCTGTAAGTTCGAATCATTTGCTCTGCAAGTGCATTTGTCCTCAGAACCGTGTGTTTTCGAGCATGATCATGGAAGCTCCTGGTCGTGTGTCTTAAGCGCCGATGGTCAATTTGTAGTGATGTTTCATACATTTTACGAAACACGGGTGTGAAAATACAGTCACTTGACTGTGATCATGTACACCTGGCAATCGGAGCGAAGAACTACGCAGGGGAGCTTTCCCTGTCGTGTGTCTTAAGCGCCGATGGTTAAGATGTAGTGATGCATCGTACATCTACCGAAATACGGGTGTCCAAATCACACAATCTGCTACGGCAGGTGTATGTGTGTTTGGAACTCACGCCTTCGAGACACGATCAAGGACAGCTCCTGGTCGTATGTCTTAAACGGCGGTGGTCAAGATGTAGTGATGTTTCGTACACATAGCGAAATGTGGGCGTGTCTTAGGCACCCTACGGCCATGTGTATTGAGGAAGGCGGTTCAAACCGCTATCTAAACACAGAAAAGTCAGCACCCTAAGGGTGCGATGACGCATTGTATTGAGGGCGTCTAACCCTCAAACTAAACACAATTGTCGGTGGGACTACGGTCCCTCACGAACCTATCAGAGAATCCCCGTTGCAGGGGCTGTATCTGTGTTGATGGTTCACCGACTGCACACCAACGAGGAAATGTGCGCTTCGAGGCTTATGCCTCGCACCCTCGTTGAAGCTAAGGATCGAGAAAGCCAAGGGAGCAAACCCCTGGCTATGGAACGCAGATTAGCAGGGGCAAGTAATCCCTGTCTGCCGGACAAACCCGAAAGGGCGTAGATCCTCAATGGGAACCACCCTCATGGAGCAGAGGCGGGTGGTTAAGTAAGCCTTAATGATTGAGGTTTGCGGCATGCAAGGACGGTGAAATACGCAAGGGCTTTGATAACGCTCCGTAAATTCGGAGGGAATCTACCGTCGATAAGACATGTATGAAGTGTAATAGTCGTGAGACGAACTGCACAACAGGACTCGGGTTACTCGGTTCTAAAGGTCTCTGACCTATGAACCAGTTCATACGCAGCAATTTATTGCTGAGGAAATTCGTAGAAAATGGCGCAAATCAATCAATCACTAAACACTAAACACAAACTAAACACACATACGAGTCATCACCCTAAGGGGGCGATGACGCATTATATTGAAGGGTCATAAGACCCAACTAAACACACATAGTCATACCCCTAAGGGGGCGATGACACAATGTAATGAGGCGGGCTTAGCGGCCCAACTCGCCACCACGCTCAGGCGTATCGAGAATCGAGGATAAAAAGGCAATGCCTGTCCTCGGCGTGGTGTTATTTTCAAAGTGGTGAGGAGTAAAATCCCGCCACAACATTTGCCCAAACAAACGGGCTACCGGAGGTCAAGCAGAGAAGCGGAGTGGCGTATTTGGAGAAATCCATGAAACGCGCGTGTCTCGCTGCCACATTGATGAGAATCGATGAAAGACCTGTGATGGTTGCAAGTATGGAGAGATCCATCCGAATGTGAGGGAACTGAATGGACATGCAGGTAGCAGTCCAGGAGGGAACTTAAAACGAAAACTAAACATGCCAACAAAAGGTAAGTCGGGTGAGCGAAAGCAGCCCGCAAAGAAAAATGAGCACGACAAGCGAACGCAAAAGACGATTGGAGCATGGCTGAAAAGCCTTCTTGCTATGATCATGACTGGCCTTCGCTGGAAGAACGAACAGCAAGCACCTGTGACAATTACGCCACTGACTGATGGAAAGGGCGGCAGCAACCCTGCCTACCAAATCTCAGTTCGTGATGTCGCCACGGGTCTCGCAGACCGAGGAAAGGCTATGCTAAGCAGCTTGGCCAACCGTTTCATGAACGCTGGCAATGCCCCTGAGGCAGAACCAGCAGCAGCAGACGATGAAGAGGTTTCAAACCCCTACATGGTCGCAACCATGAAACTCCTCACGAAACTTTCACGACTAAAACGCTACATAGGGATGGAAATCATCAAGGTGGATTCCACAACCCTGCGCGTTGTAATGACTGGTGACAAGCCAGTCCATCTCGTGTTCACCAAAGCAGATCTCGCCAAACTGCGCCGCATGGCTGTCAAGTCACGCGGAGCAAAGGCGGTCGAAGGATGGGCAGAGTACAACCTCTGCCTACAACTGGTGATGATGCAAGGTCTACTCCCTGTTGCAAAACAGGGCGGAAAGACCCTCATGGGTGTTGTTGCGCATTCTCCTAAGAATGCAAAATTCCACCAACAGACGCTCATCGCCGCAGTCTATCTGGACAACAACGGAGAATTGACCTGGGAGAGAGGAGAAAAAGCCACCCGCGCATTCAGCAAGGGTGTGGAAGTTCCCCTCCATGACATCAGCAAGGCTCTGGGAAGACACAGTACCAAAGACAAGGACGGAAAAACCCGGAAGGGCTTCAAGTTCGAGGGAAGGCATTTCAAACGCCTTAACCAAACCAACGGAAGTTTCGTTATCAAGAGAAAAGATGAGGAAATGCTTGCGGCAGCCAAGGAGGCTGGCGTATTCAAGAAGTGGAAAAACCTGACATTTGCGAAGGTTCACATTCAGCACTACTCAGAAGCCGCAGCCGGTCAGAACACCGTCTGGGGGCTACTCTCATCAATGACAAACGGAACAAGCAAGGGCGACAAAGGCCATATCAAGGTCAAGTCGAAGCGCTCTTGGTTTCACAACATCAGCATGAAGCGACTACTTGCTGGCTATCCTGAAGAGATTGCACTTCTCAACAAGGAAAACCAGCAGATTGTCGCTGACATCAGGGAAGCATTAGGACTTTCGGACTACAGAATTCCGGCAGTCTATCTCACCTCCAACAAAGATTGGTCGCACACAAATCACGACCATCTCGTTGAGGCGATGAACTCACATGCTTTCATGGCGCTGGGCGTGAGCCACGACCCCAACACAGCGGGTCGACGCAAGGGCGATGTTCCCGAGGTGCTCTCGCACCCCGAAGCAAACCGTTGGTGGAATCACACTGGTATTGCATGGTCCATTGGACGATCAGATTTATCCTACTCTGCAGAAGGTGACGAGAACAGTTTCGAACTGCTTGAACTCATTGTGACTGCGGCAGCAAAACCCCAGCAGACTGAAAAGTCCGCTGAGTGAAGCGCCACAGATTGCAGCAGTTTCGTTTGGTCGAAAGAGAAACAGAGAACTGTTCCTTGAAAATCAACAATGTGAATGGAGAAACGAGGGTGGAATGCCCAATGACCTCTCCATGCTTTCAACTACACGAGGATTGCGCCGAGGATTCGGCTTAATCGTGGAACTACAAAGTAAACTCCTATCCGAGAGTCGGGGTCGAATCGACATACGGGTACGGTTGGTTAATATGAACAGAACGGTAACGAGCGAATGGATTTCGCTCATCGCTATGAATGGCGGGGACCGGAGGCAACAATGATGGTGCCCCGCCTTCTATGCACTGAACACAAATGGGCCTGTAGCTTAGTCAGGTAGAGCATCCGGCTTTTAACCGGACGGTCGCGGGTTCGAACCCCGTCAGGCCCACTAAACATGGCAAGACTTGCAGTACAAGTGACAGCAAATGGTGATCTCGATATTTCGAGCCCATCAAGAGCCTTTCAGCGAATCGCAGATTCCGTTTCAAATGGATGCGATTCAAGTAAACAACAAGCCGCAGAAATCGCTGATGAATGGGAACAGCGAGCGGAGAGAGCCAGCGAAGTAGGTCATGTGACAGAATATCTTCGTGGTTCGACAGTGGAAATGGATGAAGCAGATTGCTCAGAACAAGAACAACTCTGGAGACAACTCACTGAACATGCACGCGAATAGCAAAGCACGAACAAAGTCGGATCAAAGGGAATTCCCCTTTGGACGAACTGGAATGATTGGCGATTACGCCAACTTGGAGAAACTGAATGGAAACTTTGACCTGCTTGACGCTATGGATATGCAGGTCAATGGTTGGACAGAAATGGCAATCGACGCACATGATTGGACGACATGGCCGGCTTGGATGGTTCGAGAAATCGGACACACCGACAACCGAGTCCTGTTGGATCACTTTGAATGCGATTGCGGCTCTTGCGAGCCGACCTACAGTGAAATGCGAGACGAAGTTTACTGCTCCGCCTGTGGCCTTCTGGCCGGACAAGGGGAAGTAGTAAGCGAAATGGATGAAGACGAATTGTATGACTGGTCATACTCAGGCGAACGCTGGAAGGAACACCTACCAGAAGAACTTGAGGAGCCGGAAACACACCGACCGACTGTGACTTACAGCGAAAGCGTTAGTCCAGAATGGCCTCAAAAACAGAGGCACTTCGATAGCGGACGGATTCACATCCTTTGGGTGTACTCAAATGAAGAAATTACCACAGAAGACCCGATTACTGGAGAAACCATCACGGAGACCGTAAAGGTTCAGTTGAAGGTGGCAAAGGAGGACGACTCATGGGAGGCGTTCAACCCTGTAACTGGAGAATTGGATATTCCAGATGGAACATCCTACTTGGGTCGAGACCAACTGGTCGTTGCTGGAGAACGGGCTGCTAAGGCTCGGGAATACTTCGAAACCCACAACGAAACTTGCATGGTAGGCAAAAACCACGGCCATCCAGACAACTGTCGAGAATGTCGTCGCCTGTTCAACAGGATGATGAAAAAGGGAGCGGCGCTGAAAAGCACCCGCGACCGCTTGACACTTCAAGTTTGAAAGAAATACCACACCGGACCGAGACACAGAGGTAAAATTACGGCGGAGTGGAGAACAAACAGAACACGAACTGAACATGGGCAAAGCACGAAACAACGGGCAGAGACCAAAGAAACCCTCCACTCGCAAAGAGCGCCGGAACAACGGCAAATACAGGCGAGGGGGTCGCAAAGGCGAAAGAACAAGTGCAGGTGATAGTCCTGGAAAGAACAATCACAATCACTGAACATGACCGAATTGGAATTCGAGCGAGTGAAGCTTGGAGAATCAGGTTATTTCTTCAACAGCAATTCTGGAATTGTAGTGGTTGAAGAAGTTGTAAGAGACATTTTTGAAACAGAAAAGCCGTATGCACGCATTGGAAAGTGCGCTATGGCGGTTGTCAAAGACGAGGAAGGAAAGCATCTGTTCGAGACTACGGCAGAAAGATGGAATCTGTTTGTCGCAGAAGACATTGAAACCTTGCCGTCGTGTACGAACGAGCACCTCTTCTTTGAACTGTTCGAGTCAGTAGATGGCCTTGAGTTGGAAACTCATGGCACCTTCTACACGGCTCAGATGTTCTTTCAACAGTGGGTCAAGGCTGGGAAACCAGACCTAAAAGACTGAACATGGACTTTTTCACAGCGAAAGCATGTGTATTGACCTCATACGATGGTGTAGATTTGTTCTACCGTAAATGCCACATGGCAAACGCCATGTTGGCCGGTCTAACCGGCAACCGAGTGGTATATGGACTTGCAAAGAGTCACGAAACGGGAGTTCTGAATCCCCATGTATGGACGGAAACATCCGAAGGAATTATCCAAGATGTTCTGGAAGACTACTACTATGAGCATACTCATGTAGCGTCTCTCATCAAAGGAGACGCTTTCGGAAATGGCGCACATCAATTCTTAATCAGCAATTTCTATGGGCAGGGGCATCCAATTCGAGCGGATCTCACCCAAGCGATGATTGATTGCACCAGGGCGGGGGGCAACCCCGTCCTTATTTGGAGAACTTCAAGAGGAGTTTGACTGAACATGAGCGACTCAGAAGAACAGGAGGTCAACATGACCATGATTCCTGTAGAAGACCTCGAATACATCGTGGGCATTGGAGACGATGCCCTCGCTGAACTGAAAAACCTTCGAAAGAAAGGGATTTGGATTAACGACCCTCGGGTCTACGAATTCCTTCAAAAACTCGGAGACAAGAAACTCCACGAACTCCTTTTCGACATTGAAGAGGAGGAGGAGTGTTGCATCCACTGCAAGAAGTGCGGTGGTTGCGATTGCGCACAACAAAGGGATCATGATTCAATGATTGCCTATGTCTGAACAC
>Ga0181393_1000152_pt1 | contig 24569 bp, 23 predicted proteins | sample 16SPOviralmetaG_FD_130122 | JGI IMG/M metagenome (GOLD analysis project Ga0181393, IMG submission 130122) | Marine viral communities from the oligotrophic San Pedro Time Series (SPOT) site, San Pedro Channel, CA, USA - 16 SPOT_SRF_2010-10-21 | ecosystem: Environmental > Aquatic > Marine > Strait...
ATTTAGCAAAGATATCATTATCACCAAATCAACTACAAAGATTAATCCAAAGACCAAGAAAACCGAAAAGGTTTATAAATACTCATTGAATATGGAGATGATTGAAGCAACCAAAACATTGAGTTCTTATTGTGATGATTATTAATTATCAAAAATATCAAATAAAATAAATCTAATTTTTTAACATTTTTTTTTATCATACAAATACAAGAGCAAATATTTTAGATCTTTTGTATTTTTATCGTGGTTATTTTTTTTTAAAGGTGTTAGTAAGGAAAAATAACAAATTTTCTCATTTTTTAATTATAAACCATTTTGGCAAATAAAAGATATATATGGATGCCATTTTGGTTTATATATTTTTTTATTGCCAATTTGGTTTAATATACTGACGCACTCTGATTAGACTGCCGTATATTTGATTGTGATATCTGTGCTATTGATGTAGGTGCTTCTGGTGTAATATTTGTTTTATCTGTATATTTATCCGCATTTTGTTGTGCTACATTCTTGTCGTGGTCTCCAAACATCTTAACAATTCCACCAATACCACCTATGGCATTACCAATACCAGCAACCCATTCCAAGCCGGGGACTAAACCAACAACATCACTAGCACCAGCGATAATATTTCCAACCTCACTTATATCATCAGTAGCACTAGCACCTTTATCAAAGAAGTGCTTACCACCAGATTTAACCAAATTTTCTATACCATCATATACTCCTACTCCACCCATAGCCGCATTTGTTACGGCACCTCCTACACGCCCAGCGAACTCCGCATCGTCCTCTGCTAATCCAGTGACCCTTTGAATACCTTTTGTAAGAATACCAGATTTAGGTGGTGTTTCTTCACTTGGAGGGGGGTTTGGTTCATCAGCAGTTCTAGTATCTGGTGGTGCTTGTGATGGTTGATTATTCTCTGGAGATGGTGTAGGTTGTGTTGGTTCTGGTTGTGGTTCTGGCTCCAATGCTGGTGTAGGTGTATCATTATCAAGAGCATTAGAAAAAACATCATTGGCATCTAATTTCTCTCCAACGGCAAATGACCTACGCAAATTTGTTGGTGCTACTTTCTTATTACCAATAGTTATAGAAAATGATTGTCTTGATGTAGGTGCTTCATCACCAACAAAAGGGGGTCTATCGTCTGGTGTTTCTGTTGTAGTATTTGATGGTGGAGTTGTTGTTGGTGTAGTAGTTGCTGGTGGTGTATCACCACTCATAGGAGGAGTATCACCACCTTCTATTAATTGTTGTCTAGATGATTGTGCCTTCTGTTTTGCGTTTCGTAGGTCTCTCTGTATTCTTGATTGTCTATTTTCATACGCACTCTTTATACCAGAACCAGAGAACAAATTAGATAATGTATCTTTACCATAATTTAAATCACCTAATACATCATCTTCAGTTTGTTTTTGTTGTGCGTCTTTCTCTCCAATTAGGTTGTCTTCATTTATCGTTTCATTTTGTCTTCTAATAAATTGAGCCCGTTCATTTGCCGATTGAACATCCGCATCGTATCCAAAACTATCCATATTTATTATATGAATATATTTAAAAATTTGCTTGAAAAAAAAAGGAAAATTAATCATCTTTCATCATCTCATCCATAACATAAACCTTTTTGGCATCATCACCTTTTTTAACATCTTTAGGTGTGAAATCTTTTTGTTTTTGAAATGGGGATGGTTTCTCTTTTGGCATCTCATCAATCATTTTTTTATCACCAATACCCAAGAGTGTTTCGTGTCTTCTATAAAAATGTGCTGGGTTCTGTTGTCCGTCTATGTATAAAAATGAATGAGGCTGGTCGTGTGCTAGATTATAATATGTCATAAATAATTCATCGCTCCCACACAACTCACTATACTCTTCTTTTATCTTGTCTAATTCCTTTGAATTATTCTGGCGAAATATTAAAACATTTGTGGCATTATTTCTTATGATGGTTCCTACGCTACGGAATGATTGAGTAGTCAAAAAAATACTCATTTCATAGTGTCTAAATTTGGAGCATAAGAATGTTATATCATTTGTTTTTTTGAAATCCCTAGAGAGGATGTCATCTAATAAAATTAACATCGTTGGCATTTCCTCTCTATCATATTTTTTTTGTGATGCTATAAGGTCTTGTATCATTTTATCAGTATAATGGTCTTCACAATCATCAAAAGCATCTTTGAAATATTTTCCTTTTGTATCGTTATTCAATGTATTAGAGATGATTTTGTAATAGTCCCAGTAGTCTTCTCCATAGAAGTCACTTGAATTTCTAAGAGCATTGATAAGATAGTTAGTCTTACCAGAACGCACAGAACCTATGATTAATGTTAAAAATTGTGGTTGTGGTAGATGAGTATGAATTGGTTTATATTTGTTTGTCTCTAAAATATCATTAACTTTTAGAACCTTTGGCACTGATTTCTTCTTTCCTTCCATTTTATTATATACATAGAAAATTTTATTTTTTAAATTTATTCCAAATATCTTTATCAATTCTTCTTGCGGGACCACCCATAATAACAGATGCCAAGCGAGATAATCCCCAAGAGTATGCCGTTTGATTTGGTCTGGAGCCAGAGGAATAATAAGCACCTTTTCCTTTCATAATTATTTTTTCAGCACCAGTTTTAGAGATAATATTTTTATATAAATATTGTTTATCACTTATCTTTCTACCATATTTCTTTTCATACTTCTCAACCCAAGATGACCTCTTTGTTGGTGCTTTTGTTTTTGGTCTATCTGTGCCTTCAAATATACTCTTAATTTGTTTTCTTCTATCATATCCTTTAAGTCCTTTGAGGTATGTTTCGGGAACTTCTCTTGTTTCACCTTTATATTTAATTTTAACTTTCTTAACCATTTATTATGATAAAATATTTTTATTCTAGAAATAAACTAAATAACAAATCTTCTGGTATTCTATATCTTGATAATTGTGTTGTATCTTTATTTTTTATATTATTAACATTCTTATAATCTTTATATTTTTTTCTCAAATTTGCTGTATTAACTCTAATTATTTTTCCATTATCTATTATTGTTTTTGATGTTCCTATTCTTGCTATATGTTTTCCATTTTCAATATTTCCACAATTTCCATCACATAGTTTATTATGCCAATTTGGTTTATTAGTCCATATTCTAGTTCTTTTTTTGTAACCCCAATCACTATACATACAATAATCAACATCATAATAAGGCAAGTTTTTCATAAATGGACGCTCTTTCAATCTTGATGATTGTGGGTTTTCAATGAAATAATATTCTGGCTCAAAATAATTGATTATCTCTAATGCCTTCTTGACAAGAACATCTGCCTTTTTCATTTCTTCTTCTTGAATTTCCCTTGTATATAATACACCTTTCCTCATTCTATTGATAAAACATTCTTGTAATCTACTATATTCTACGCAAGGAGGTGACGCCCATACTATATCAAAATGATCTTTAGGATATTGTTTATAATCAAAATCCATTATATTTACTTGATGGTCTGCTGGTAATATCATATCAACTGATACTTTATTCCAACCTATTTTATCACATAACTTTCCAACAGAACCAGTGCCAGAAAACAATTCTAATACATTCATTTTATTATATATTAGAAAATTAATTCAAAAATAAATCTAAAAAATAGGTATTTTTTTTTATCATAGAAAATGGTGAGGATGTTACATAAAAAAAAATCAATTTTATCGTATGGTTTTTTAATTTATAGGGGTATATAAGGAAAAACAAAATCTTATGATAAAACAATTTTCAATAATTTACAAATTTACTTGATAATATATTCATAAGGGTAGAAAATAATGAGGTTCTAACTCATTTGTATTAAAACATACTATCTCGCTATGATATAATGTATCTTCAAATATATCTAATGGTAATGATATGATAGTTGTTATTGGTGGATATTTATCCCTAATTTTCCTCCATCTATTAGAGTTTATCTTTTGATTTAATCTAAAACCCATTGGTGTTATTAAGATAATAGGTATATCATTATCAACTAATTCCAACACTTTATCCATAAAAACCTCCACGGCTAGTTTTCTACCAGTGCCTAAATTGAAAGGAGGGTTCATAATTACAAAATCACAATCTATCTTGTTTTTCTCTTTTAAAAAATCTTTTCCTTCTTTAATTTCATAATTTATCTTTTTACAATCAAACAAATTTGTCAGTCTTCTATCACCACAACAAGGGTCTAATATTTTTTTAGGTGTATATTTTTCATTTATAATACTATATAGAAAATTACATATTCTTTTATCAGTAGGAGTATCACTGCGTTTTTTTCCTTTATTCTGTGATTTCTCATAAACACTCATTATTATAATATATAGTTAGATAAAAATATACCAGATTGGCAATAAAAGGATGTCATACTTTTTATGGTTAATTATAAACTATAAACCATTTTGGCATCCCTATATACTCTTTTATTGCCAAATTGGTTTATAATTTATATTTAAACTTAAGGATTAATTACTTGTTCTGGCTGTGATGTGTTTGTCTTTAATTCTGGTTTTCTATGGCATTCAATACAACAACATTTTATATTATCGCATTTTGATTTTTGAATAGTAAGTAACACAGATGTTAGTATTCCACCAACTACTCCTATAAATACACCTAATTCACTCAAAGTAAATCTTTCCATTTATATATATTGTAGAAAATTTTAGAAACAATCATCAAAAAATCCACTTTCTCCATAATAAACATTTCTAGGTTGTGTCGCTTTTCTAACAGAGTTGATGGTTGCCATCTTCTTTTTTTCTTCATCTTCCTTTTTTCTTTTTTGTTCTTTTCGTTGTTTTCGTAATGTTTCATATTTAATGATTGCTTCTAATTGTGCTTCTTCTAGGTCTTTTTTTGTAATCGTTGGTTCTCTTTCTACAACCTTTTCTACCACTTTCTCTTGAACTGGTTGTGGTGGTTTATCATCTACATAATCTTCTAATTCTTTTGTCTTTTTCTGTTTTGCTCTCTTCTCTAACTCTTTAATCCTTTTTTTCTCATCAGCATTTTTTCTCCTTGTTGCTAATGCTTTCTCTCTTGCTACAGCAAGTTTTCTCTTGTGTTCTTCACTTAATACTCTTTTCTTTTTAGGAGGTTTTGTTGGTTCTGGTTGATTTGCTTTCACAAATATATCCTCTTTGCGGTATAATGGTTCTTTCTTCTCTGGTATTGGCATCACCTCTTCCTCACCATCATATACAAAATTAGGGTTTGTCTCTCCAGTTTCTTCATCAACATCTTCCAAATTTTCTGGGTTGATTTCTTCTACATATTCTTCTACTACTGGTAATTTATCCATTTTATTAATACATATATTTTAATTATTTTGTATTAATTTCTAAAAAAGTATATTATAAAACTATATATTAAAAATTACTTTAATTTAAATCTCTTCTTATAATCACTAACAGATGCTTTGAATGTTGGTTTATTCCAAAGGATATATCTACTGAGCGAACCGGCTGTCATATATCTATCCCAGTTCTCTCTTTTCTTATGGCGATTTAAATATCTTTGTTTTCTCTCTGGGTCTTTATGTATTGTGAAATCACTCATACCAGCACTGCCAAAATGAGTGGTTTTGATCTTTTTGTCTCCATCATAAAAGATTGCCATATATTTCTTTTTTGAATTTGTTGATTTTTTGATAACTACTTTCATTTATTATATATATATATTTTTTTAATTCATAGTTGGAGTATCTCTAAAATGGAGTGTCACTAATGATTGGTCTAGTAATTCTTGACTTAATACTTCATTTTCATCACAAATAGATATATCAAATGTATTTATCGTGAGAGGTTGAGGGTTATGAAGTTTTACATATACTCTGTCTGCTGGTTCATAAAAGAGCAATCCACTATTCTGTCCCGCATTATCAAAAGAAGGGATAGTATATAATATCTTTGATGGTCTCCCTACCAATCCATTAAGAGTTTTCTGTGTATAATTATCTAATCTTACAAAATGAGAACCACTATTTACCATTAATGGAGTATCTGTTGATTTATATATCCAACCAATACCATTGTCATATGTTCCAGCACTGCCATTTATAGTAGGTCTTAATATAGGTATATTTTCAAAACCCATCTTTCTTCCTATGAAATCATCTCTCATTATATTTGTTGTATGAACATAATGTTTTTGGTCTTTCTGTAGAATGAGTGCGAAAATTTGCTCTTTGAATTGCTTACCAGATGTGAGTGTTTGATATGAATATTTCTGTGTATTTGATTGATTATTGAAAAATCTTTGTTCTATTTCTTCAATTGGAGCTGGTTCATTTGCTCTCAACATTCTAGCACTCCAATCATTATTAGGATTTAAATATGGTGATGGTATAGATTGTTTATCATTTGTTTCAACACCAGACCAACAAGAAATATCAACATACCTATCATCATCGGTAGATGCCATTTTTCTCACATAAACTCTAGGATACATAGACCAACAACCTTGATTAATTGGTTTTGGATAATGTGGTTTATAATTAACAGCACTATCTCCACCACTCCAATTATACAAATCGTAAGAGCAAAATAGTTCCCAATAACCCCAATCAAGAGGATTATTTCCAGTATCTAATCCAGCATATTTATTAAAATAAAATTTGACTACTTCATTCTCTACTCTTATGAGAAATTGTTTTATCTTTTCATCATTAGTATTTAGTAAGTATCTTCCACCACTTCCATCACTTAATTTTGGGTCACTTACAGAACCACTCTTGGCAAATGAATAATAATCAATTTCTCTCATAACAACCTCATCAGTATCAAGAGGATTAGTTGATGCTTGACATAATACAAGTTCAAAATTAGAACCATTCTTAATAGACCTTATCATAAAATCGCAATATGTATCATTAGGGTCTATCGCTACACTTTCCTTTGGAAGGTTTCCACCATTATCAAAATTAATTCCAAATGGATAAAAACTAGCATCTTGAGGTTTTGCTCTACATAATCCTACACCAAACTCGGTATTAATATGCCAATCTGTTTCATCTTCAACTACACCATCTAAATCAAATCTTAAATTACCACCTAATTGAGTTATAGGTGAATGTGTGATAACGCAATCATTATCAATGATAGGATTGGTGACGGCATCCTTTTCCGCTGTGAAACGGGCTACACTAATACTATTTTTGGTTTCTTTTGAGAACTCAATATCAAGAGGGTCATCATCATAATACCATTTGAAAACATCAACTAAATCCCATTCTGATACTATATTTAAATCTTCATTTGTATCTCTCTCCACCATACTTAAATCAAATCCTAAAAATTTGCCAGATGAACTATCATATCTATCACTTGCTAAAGGTAGATTGAAGTTAGGATTAGATGTTTTAATATTGTATAAGTCTGGATGAGGCACACCTTTTTTTAAAGCACTACTTACTGCCTCTCTAAATTGCCCTAATGAGTATGATTTTGACAATTCACCACCTTCAAGAAAAGGACACCATACCTCGTAGCCAGTTGTATCGGCACTTGTAGTTCCATCATCTAAACCAATAATATCTTTATTCCACATCATATAAAAACCATCATCACCAACAACTTTGATACTATTTGATTTATTGATTTTAACTGATTGAACTGCTACTTCACTATTGGGTTGTAATGTGATAGTTTCTTTAAGAAAATTTCTATATTGATATGGGTTTTGTTCTATACCTTCATTTACCGCTCCAGTTGTATTCGCAACTAATTTGTTTCCCGTAATAATTAATGACATACCTTTTTAATATTATAATATATAAAATTTTTATATTTCATATATTAAAAATGGGAAAAAGAAAAAGTTTAAGAACATTGGAAAAAGAAATCGTGGATGACGCAAGATATATTCCTTTAACTCCAAGGTATTATAATAACAAAGATGTAGTTGATTGGAATGGTGAATATAAGAAATGGCTTAAAGATAATGATGAAGCAATAAGAAAAAATAATTCATTATTAAAGAAACTATATATGGAAGAGAAACTCAAAGAATAAACCAAATTGGCAATAAAAATAATTATAAACCAAAATGGCATTCATATATATATTTTATTTGCCAAATTGGTTTATACTTTTTTACAAATTTATCTTAAAAATAAAATATATTTAAATAATAAATGGCAAATAGATACTTAGAGATTGGTGCTTCAAATGTTCCCTCAACTGGCAAAGTAAGTTTTAGAGAAGGTATGGCAAATCTTATCTTTCAAATACCAGCAATGAACTCAAACCTTATTCCCTCATCTGTAAGAATTGTTGGAAAGGTTCAATTTTTTAAATCATCTGGGGCGGCTGGTTCTTCCCCTATGGCGGTTGATGAAAGATTAGGTGTATATAGTTGTTTTGAAAGTTTAACAAGTCGTTCAATTCGTCACCAGCAAACAATTGAGAATATAAGACATTACGCACATTTCTTATCAAATTACCTTCCAAATACCTCATCTGTGAAAGATAATATTTCAGCATTATCATCACAATTACTCACATTCCCTAATTGGAAAGGATTTAATGAAAGTGTAGTATATTCTGGAAAACCTCAAGAGTTCTGTTGCCCCCTCCCTTGTGGTCTTCTAAATGGCACAAGTGATATACCCTTATCTAATGATATGCTCGGTGGTATTGAATTAGTCCTCTCCCTTGCTAGTGATAATCAAGTTATATACTCTCTTACTGGAAAAGATAGTGCTTTAAATGACGCTCATTATGAGTTCAGTGATTTGAAGTTAGTTTGTGAAGTTCAAGATACTATCCCTAGTGATGTGAAACCAGTTTTCACATATCAATCAATTTCATCTTACTATGATACAATAAATTCTCAAAATGCGAATGTTTCATTCAATCTTGGTTTAAGTAAAGTAAGAAGTGTTGTTTCATCATTTATTCCATCATCATATCTTAATAACAGAAAACAGAATGGATATTCCACTCTTATGCTTTCTAATTTAGATGATAGTGTGGCAAACATTAAGAAGGTTGTATGGACTAAAGGTGGTAGATTATATCCAAAACATTTTGAACTAAACTCTGTAATTAGAGATAGTCCAGAACAAGTATTAGAAGACCCAGTTATTCTCAAGGATTATGTATCATCTATCCAGAAATTTTCTTCAAATATGAGAAACACATTATCGGTAATCAATACAAGTAGAGATTTCACACCAGCTCAAACAGATACAGACCCTAATGATGTAAGGACCCAATATACTAATATTCCAGATGGAGGAATGGTCTTTGGATTAGGAATAACTTATGATGAATTAGGTGGTGAAGGGAGCGATTTCCGTGATGAAAATTGGGGAATGAATATCCAAAGTGGTTTAACATCTAACAATCCTCATTCAGTATTCATCTTTGTGAATAGCGAACAAAGTGTATTTTTCAACCAGAATGGTATTCAAGTTGTTCAGTAAATTTCCCTTTTTGATAATTTTTCTAAGATGTATTTTTAAATATTCATATAATATAAATATGAGTAGCAATAGCAAACCAGAGATTTTGAAAATTAAACCACCAGCCGTATTGACTACGGGACAACAAATAGATAGTGATGTGTTGCGTCCAGTTGTTTTCACTAGTGATAATTTATTCGCTAGATTTGAATTAGAACCAAAAGGTCACTTATCACCAACCTCATCTATTTCATTTTCAGTCGTTCCCACTGGTGATGTTGAGAGGGGATATTTCCCTCCAAATGTAGGAGTTCATTCATTAATTAAGAGAGCAGTTCTAAGAACTTCATCTGGAAGAGTAATTAGTGATATGGATGAGTTCGCACATTTTTCCAGTTTGCGTTCTATGATGAAATCAAATGATTTACAAACACAGAGAGAACAATACCTCTCTGGACGAGATATGGATTTTGAACCAGTTTTTAGTGATGAAGGTATTACAGCCCAGAGGTATGGATTAGCAAATGGACGAGAATACACGACTGTAGGTATTTTAGATGCTGATGAAGGTTCTTCACAAGGAAAGGCACAGCAATCTGGATTATGCCATCACAATTTCCAATATATTACAACTCAAGATGGACGCAGTAATCTATCACCATCATATTCTATTTCATTACACGAGTTATTCCCATTCCTAGCATCAAATAATCATCTCCCTCTATTTATGTTTGAAAGTGATAGAATACAAATTGAATTGTATTTCAGTGATGTTATAAATGATAGAGTATCTCTATGTAAGAAAGATGATGGCAATACTGATAAACAATTTGTAATAGACCAGAACTCTGTTGAACTCATTAGCGACCACATTTTCTACCCACAGCAATCTCTAGAACAGATGAAGAAAGATGAACCAACACAATATCCTTACTTTGATTATATTTTATCAAGACAGACTATCACTGCTAATGATGGTGACGCAACAAAAGATACAGCCAAGACTAATGTTAGAAATGTTGGTGGTGCTGGAATGATTGTGACTAGATTATTTGGTGCTTATGTTCCTACTGGTAATAAAGAATTATCAATCCTAAATAAATATCAAGCACTAGCAATGAAACCTACTACGAAAGAAAGCGGACAATTAGAGACCAATGTTTTCTATAATGAAAGGTTTTTATATCCTCTAAATTTGAAGAACAATTCAAGACATTTCTTTAATCTAACTAATTCAAACAAAAGACATTATCATACAACAAGAGAAGTATATAGTGCTTCTGGTGAGGCACTAGTTTTAGATGGCACTGCTTCACACAAATATGAAGGTAGAGGACAGACGGCTGGATTAAAAGGAACACAATTCTGGCAAGGATTTAGATTGAACCTTGGTGAGCGTGTTGGTTCAAAAGGTATTGAAGTAACGATGAATGCCAGAGGAGTTAATGGTGAAGGTGAAGGTTTAGATGATGGTGATTATACGCAATTTGTATATCTTGAAGTAGCAAGACAATTGGAAATGAACCCAAATGACGGACAGATAGAGACTATGTATGGTTAAACCTTTTTGGCAAATAAAATGTATTATAGTGTGCCATTTTGGTTTATTTCCTTTGATATTCCTAGCAAATTTGTAATTTTTATTTTTCAATTTTATCATAATGAAATATTTTTCCTTATCAACCCCTATAAATTAAAAATCATTACGATAAAATCAAAAAGATCTAAAGTATGATTATCACCAATTTCTATGATAGAAAAAAATACCCTTTTTTTTAATTAATTTTTTATCAAAAAAAAAATCTAACCTTATAATAAATGAAAGTAGAAAACTTGAATGCCACAATCAAGAAATCCAGACCTAATATCAAAGATAGCACAATTAAGATGTATGAAGGAAACCTCTTGAAACTAAAGAAAATATTTGAAACAGATGATTACAAATTTTTAAAAGATATTGGAAAAGTTCAAGATAAATTAAAGGACAAACATTTTACAACACAAAGAAACTATTATAATTCAATCATTATTTTATTAATGGCACTTGGAGAAGATAAAGAATTAATTGATAAATACAATAAAATTAGAGATGAATTAAATGCTAAATATCTTGAAAATCAACAATCTGGTGTAATAAGTGATAAACAAAAAGAGAACTTCATATCCATTGATGAATTAAGAAACCTTATCTCAAAAATCAAAGATGATTTAAACATTCCAAAATTGAAAAAGAAAGATACACTCACAGCTAAAGAAAAGAAATTATTGATGGTATATTGTATTTTAAGCATATTAATTGAGAACCCTATGAGAAATGACCTCTCACAAATGAAGATAATATCCAAAAAGGTTTATAATAAATTGAGTGATAAAGAGAAAGAAGATAACAATTATCTTGTTATGGAGAAAACCTCACTTAAGTTCATATTAAACGATTATAAAACGAGTAAGAAATACGCAGAGAAAATCATACAAATTTCCAAACCTTTAGAGAAGATAATTAGAATGTATATGAGAATAAACAATCTTAAAAATGGTGATATATTGTTTCCACTTACTAGAAATGCTATATCACAATTGTTAATAAAAACATCAAAAAAATATATAGGTAAGAGTATCTCTACAACAATTATAAGAAAAATTGTAGCCAGTGATTTATTAAAAGATGTTAAGGAGATAGAAAAGAAATTATCAAATAAAATGGGAACTGATATAGATACAATAAAAAATGTTTATGTTAAGGAAACATCTTAGAGATGTATTTATTTTCTACCTTACATAATATTTTCCATTCATCAATACCTCTATCTCTTCTGCCACCTTCTCCTTCAAAATATTCCTCTGGGTTATATTCCCATACATAGAAGGCATTTTCACCCCAACCTTCATTAATACATCTCCAAACAAAATAACATTTTGCCGTTGGATTTTCTTTAATAAATTTTTCTGTTTCTTTAATCTTTCCCAATTCAAATTGTAAATCTGGATAATCTCCAAAGTTACATCTACGAGTTTTTAATTCAACCTTTATTTTTGTATCATCTTCAAGAGTTCCTCTATAATCAAACTTATTGTATTTGTCATTGTCATCACTTCTGGTATTGAATAATTCACATTTAAAATATTTATTAAGATGTTTTCTGGCTGTATCTTCACTCCTAAATCCAAATTTGAGGTCTTTTTGTAATTTTCTTTGGTTCATTGTTTTATACTTATACTTAGAAAATAATTTTAGAGAAATAAACGCACTAAACCATTTTGGCAATAAAAGATATTTAAACCAATTTGGCATTCTATATTACTTTTTATATGCCAAAAAGGTTTATAATAAAAATCTTGTATATATATAATAAACAACTATGAACCAAGAAACAGAATATACTGATATAGAGATGCTTGAGTGTAATAGTCGGTCTTCAGTTCAATATTTAGGAGGTGATAAATCTATATCATCACATTATACAAATAGATTAGGAAGGAATATAAAACTTAATAGAGGTGATAAAGTATCGGTATCATATTCATTTATAAATGAAAGAGGGTGTGGTATTCCAGATGCTATTGAGATTAATGGCATACAAACTGGAGATGAAGAATTATCAATCCCATATACAGATGTAGAAAATTTTGGTATTCAACCCGATAATGCCAGAGAAAAAACAGATACTACAGAATATTCAAGAGTAACACTTAAGGATTATAAGTTCTTTCCTAGAGATGATGAGATAAATGTTCCTATAAATTATTATTGTAATACTAATGGTGAGGGATATTATTTCTTACCAAGAAGATACTTACCAGAACAACCGCGAATGTTATATCCTACAGCTGACGACGAAAAAGACAAAGTTTTGGAGTTTCAAAAAAATATAGCATATCAATTATGGACTGGGGATGATAGTATTGCTAATGGAAGATGTTATTATGAAAGAGGAAAGGGTGGTGATGAATATTCAATGTGTTTGGCTGATATGATTTTTTTTTATGATACTACTGAAGGAAAGGATGGTTATTTTAAACCTAGAACTGATGGTGGCAAATTTGCTATATTAGTAAAAGATAAAATGGTTCAAAATTTTCAATATAATGCTGAAAGCACGACATTCTGGACGCATCTTAAAACCGACCCAGCACTTCAAAAGTATCATCTATATCAAGAAGTTCTAAACTTGAAACTTCCTAAAGGATATAACTCACCAGAAAATATAGCAGATAGATTGACAGAACAGATACAAGAAGAGAGACCATTAGTAGAATTAGATATAGAAGATAATGGAGAACCAGCCAGAGCACAAATATATTCTCGCTTATATTCAACTAAGACTTATAAACCTTTTAATTGTGCTGGTTTTCTAACTAATCAAAAGAAAGGTTTTGATGATTTTATGGCATCTTCAAATACTCTCCAAGCACAAAATTATGATGGGTCCTATCAATATATAGGATGTAATAGACCAGACTTATTTTTTGTTGGTAGGGAGTTTCAATCATATACAGAGCATCATTTTGTTAATAATGCTATAACAAAAGACCCTCACGGCGGTCCCGTATTAGATACAGCAATAAATACATCATTATTATATACAAAAGATAATTTAATAAAATTATCAAATATTTTCAAGATACAAGGGTTATATCCAGAGTTATTTGTAGGAACACCAGCCGTATTTGGTGGAACTATAGACCATCCAGATGCGACATTTGAAAACTCAAGATTTCTACATATTAATAGATATAAAGAAACCGCTGGGAATATAGGGAATGATTTGGGATATGACAACTATGAGGATAAGGGTTCAAACCGAGCATCAATGCCATTTTTTTTCAAATATGATAAATCAAATGAAGACAAATTTACTAGCGGAGATGACTTCAATGATTTAAGTTATGGATTTGCTACAAGATATAAAAATGGAGACGATTATTATATAGCATTGAGACCAGATTTAATTGGTGGAATACAAAATTATATTTTTGAGTTTGATGGAAATATAACCGCTGGAACAAGACAAATAGGTTGGGATTGGCATTTCAATGCGTATGGTATAGTATGTTGCCAATTATATTCTGGATATACTGATTATATGTATGACGACGAAGAGGGATTTATATTAGCATCAAAGACATTCAATACAACCGATAATCAAAACCGATACCAGAGAGGAGTTAATTTAGCACCATTAGTGACACAGACATATTTGGGATGTAATAATGGAGCAGTGATATATAATGAAGACGGACATTTTGCTTTCACACAATTACATACAGCTGAGAATGTAGGACAACAATACAATGCTGGGGATGACAACAACCCCAGTAGTGCGACATATAATCCAATTGTATCTAGTGCTGGTGCTAATGCTTACAAGATAAATAAACAATTAAACTTTTGGTCTTGGACACCAGAAATGAAACCATATGGCAGTCCATCTGGAGTTGAAGCATTAGGAGTAGTTTCTGGTGGTCTAAAGACTAGTGAGATATGGGTTGATGCTCCACTTACAGACCCAGCGTGGATGACTATTACAGAAACGGATGGGATACCTAATTTTGGTAAAATTAAATATGATAAATTAAATAATGCCATAGTTCCATATTCTATCATAGATAGTCAAACTGGAATAATTTTAAATTTGAACCAAGGAATAACAGAGGATACTATAAATGATAGTTTGTTAGGTATTTTGGGATTTAGTTGGGAACAGATAAACCCAGATGTGATTGATAGTTCAAATAATTATATGGCACGAATATCAACTAAAAATCAAAATAAATTAAGATATATCACAACTAATAGTGAAATAGTATCAACAGAAACAAAAGATTTTGTTGTGAATAGATACGGAGCAGTTCAATATACAACACAGATTACAATACCAATTGGTTATGAAGGATGGGTTAATGGAATAGTAGGAAACAAAACGGATAGTAGTGGAGACCGAGAGAAAACGGGACAAGCATTTAGAGGGAGTGCCTATACACAATTCCCAGTGATAGTTCAACAAACCAATTCAATAAATATATCTGGTGAGTTATTACCACGGAGAATGATTAATCCTTATTATTGTATAAGGAGTGATTTATTATTGGGTGGAAATAATTTCATAGGAGGAAGAGATGGAAATAGCATATTACCAATTATAGATGTAGTGAATAAAGAAAATGGTGATGGTGATTATTACTTCTCTGGAGATAGCCGTGAAATAACAATTACAAATGATATGAATATAAGTGAAATCACAACACAGATTACAAACCCAGATGGTAAGTTCTCCAAGATTGATAATGGATCTTGTGTGATTTATAAGATACAGAGGTCTAAAATTTTAGATAATACAATAATAGAACAAATCCTTCAAGCAAACCAACCAAAGAAATCAAACAAAAAATAATCTAAAATTATGCCATTTTATTTTATCATAGAAATACAAGAGGGAATATATAAATAATAAAACAATTTTATCGTGTATTAAACATTTTCCTTATATACCCCTTAAAAAAATAAATAAAACCGCAAAAATGTTCCTTTTTCATTAGATTTATGGTCTTTTATGGTCTAAAATACAATAAAATTATAATTTTATATCAATTTCTATACCTTTTTGACATAACTTTAGATTATTACGCGTTGTGGAGAGGAAATATTTAGATTTATTGCCATTTCATATGAGGAATATTCAATTTTAAGGTTATATATAAGAAATAAATACATATCATATATAAAAATAAAATATTGTATTATTCTAAAGATATGACAAGTTATAAAAAAATATTATTCATTGAAAATTTGAAACTCCCAAATGATATATTGTATATTATTAAAATGAATTATAAGTATGAACTCTTACAGAAACAATTTGACGCAAACAAAAAAAATCTAATTAATCATATAAATTATTATATTTTTTTAAATAACAAAATAAATAAAAGACATAAAAGAAAAGACAGCCTCTTGAAAACAATATTATTTTTTGATACTTAAGTTCCCCACTCCTCACTACTATCACTATCTACAATTATATCATCTTGGAAAAAATCATCTTGTAATAACAACTCAATATGCTTATCACCTTTATCTTTTATTATATCACACATATCATTAAAGAATATAAGATATGGTGTATCACTTAATATCTTTCTTATTTCTTGTATTTCTATAATGTTCTCAAGTTCCATTTATAATTGTTTAGATTTTTTTTCTGTGATTAATGTTATATATTTTTTGATTTCAACTTGAGTATCATTCAAATTTGAAACCAATTGTAACAATTCCTCATTTATCCTCTTTTGTTCTAAATATTTTTGTTTCATTTTTTCACACTTCTTACAGCATCTATAACATTCAAACTTATACATCTTTTATACTATAGGATATATTTTATTTTTCAACATCAATCACTTTTGTTTTCTTACCCTTTCTCTTGACTATTAACCTTCTTTTCTTCGGCTTCTGGTCTTCTGGTTCTTCACCTTTCTTCACCAATACTTTTAATCCTAATAGTTCCCTAACATCTCTATAATCTTTAAGACCAGTTTTGTAATATTGATTTTTTTTCATTATTGCCCTTCTATAATCATACTCATTATCATATTTGACACCATCTACTACTTTGGAAACTTTCATTTTCTCTAATTTCTCTCTATTATCATTTAATAAATTTCTATGTTTTTTCTCTCTCTCACTGGCAGTATAACCATCTACAAACCTAGTATATTTTTTGTTTGTTTCTGGTTTCTTTACTTGCTCTTTCTTCTTCTTCGCTTCTTCCTCTTTCTTCTTCTTCTCTTCTGCTTCTCTCTTTTTGAACGCCTCGTCCATTCTTTTTTTATCTGCCATTGACTTTTTATACATCTGTTCCTCAGTGGCAGTTGTTTTAATTCCTATTTCTTTCTTAAGTTCGTAATCTTGTATCGTAGTCCATCCTTTACCTTCTCTCTTTGCTTTTTCATATTTAAGTTGTTTCACTTCATCTGTATTTTGTAGTTTCAATGGTTTAGAAAATTTGCCTCTCTTACGCACAACCTTTCCTAATACAGCACCCTTCTTGATAAGGTCGCCTTCTTGTTTCTTTTTCTTTACTTTGTTTTCCTCTCTCTTCTTCATCATAGCTTCTTTTTCTTCTTTGGTTTTTTCTGGTGGCATACCTACCTCTCTTGGTTTTCTCTTCATAGCATTACCACCACCTTGAACTAATACCAGTTTTTTTTCTTTATGGTTTATCTTATATCCATTTTTTTCAATCAAGTTTATAAGACCTTGTTTATCAGTGCCTTTTGGAATAACTATACTCATCAAGACATTATGTTGTTTAATCAATTTTCGTATCTCGCTAGATTTCATTTGTTCTTTGGGAGGAACATCTGGGACATTTTTGGAAATTTTCTTGGGGGGCATATTTATATATATGTAATATTATTTTCTATGTTAATAATAAAATGCCAAAAAATAATACAATCATACATAAGACACACTCAAAAAAGGAACTTATTCACATTATCAATATTTTCAATATTCCTATGGCTGTATCACCGAAAGCGAACAAGTTTCAAATCGCTTCTCAACTATGGGAAACTATATCTAAAATAGATTATTTGTATATCAATCCTCATAATGAATTAATGATAAATAACTTAAAAGAATTAAGAATATATCTCCAAAATCAAAACCCAAAGAAAAATTTATCAATTAAAGAAAAAGAAAATGTATCTTTTATCTCTAAAAAAATTATTCATTATTGTAATAATTCATATAATCTAGAGATTTCTATGTATGATAATTTAATTGATATATACAATGATGCTCTATTTATCTCTAAAAATGGTGAGATGCCTATTGTAAGAAAATCTTTAAAACTATTAGATGGAGACCCCAACAAAATGTTTGATGTGAAACCTAAAATCACTCCTATGATTATGAGAGAACTAGAACTAAAAGAAAAATTAAAAACCAAAAGAAAATACTATGAATGTAAGATAAGGTTTGGTAAATTTGTGATTAATTTTGATTAAACCATTTTGGCATATAAAAAGTATATAAGAGTGCCATTTTGGTTTATATATTCTTTTATTGCCAAATTGGTTTAGAATATTTTTATATAAGGTATAAATAAATATGACATATATGCCATCATCAATATATCTTAAAAAGTTGAAAGAAGATAGTGATGCTAGAATTGTTACCGCTAGTGGAGATAAAATAAAAAAAAATTGTGATATGTTACAAGATATAAATAGAAGTCTTGATGGAATACTTAAGGACTTTCAAGATTTCAAAAAAGATCTTAAGGAGATACAAGAACTAGTGAGAAAGAAAGAAGAAAGGGATATGAACAAGTGGCTGACTTGGGGTTAGTCCCCTTTTTGAATATTTCTAATATCCAAATTTAAAATATATTATATAAATAAAAATGGCAAGTTTCTTTAGAGCAGATGATAAGATTTCACTAGAGCAGACAGATGTTAGAATTAGTGCCGAGAATGGTCTTTCATTCTCTCAAAATCAAACAATTGGAATATATATACCACCATCTATTAAATATTTTTCTGGCAAAGATAGTTATCTCCAATGTGAATTATTGATTAAAGATGATGTAGATGAACCAAATGATTGCTTTGCTACTCGTCTTATGTTAGATGGTAGTATAGGAGGAAACGCATTATTTTCATCATTGAGAGTATATGCTGGTAATAGAGAAACATTATTAGAGGAAAATACTGAATATCCTTCTTATGTTAAACTCAAGTATGATTATTCAAGGACAGATGTAGAACAGAAGAAGAGAGCGATGACAGAGGGGGCTGGGTGCTGGGTTCCCAACACAAGAGGAGCATTGGGAACTACTAAATCACAATGTAATAATTATGTATTTAATCCATTTATGGATACTATAAACGCTGGTGATAATGACAAAAATGCCACTGAAACTGAAGGTGATGCTGGTGCTGGATTGAACTTCATTAAAGCAAAATTATGCCTACCTCTCCATTGTGGTATATTCGCAGAAAGTTCAAAGGTCTTTCCTAATCTTATGACAAATGGTATTTATATTGAACTCGTTATGGCACCAGCCAGAAGTCTATTAAAACAAATGGATAGTGTATTGAGAACTAGGAGACTAAGATTAAATCCATTATTCTCTGGTGCTGGGGCTCACGCTACAAAATGGTCTGCTGGTGGCAACGCTCAAGAGGTATGGTTTCAAAATGTAGATGGTAAAGCATCAGTTCAAAATTTCCCATTTGTTCTTGGAGAAAAGATTGGATTTGTAGAAGATAAATCAGATGGTAGTATTGATGGTGTAACTACTATTGGTGGTGGTAAAGATACCTATGGTGCTGTTATTAATAAGATTGAATGGGATGATACAAATGGAAAGGTTAAAGTAACAATTGGTCGTGGGACTAATGTTACAAGCACATTGGAAATGGATGCGACTGCTAAAAATTGGTTTGCTTATTCTCTTTCTTTAGAAGATGCTACTGATTGGTCTCCATCTGTAGAAGTATCCAATGTTGAAATGATAGTTCATAAGGTAGATGCTTCTATGTATGAAAGTGATATGAAAGGTAAGATAGGAAGAGGTGGTGTTATTAATTATATGATACCGAGTGTATCTGTAAGAACCCATAGCACTCTTGAAAGTGAAAGGCAAAGCACCATCCCTCTTAATATTGATTTCTCTATGGCAAAATCTATTATGTGTGTTCCTACAGATAGTAATATTCTAGCCGCAAGTGATAATGCGTGTGGTAAGGGAACATATCTTCAAGTAAAGGATAGTGGTGGAAGTTCTCAAATTGATACGCAAATTTCCTCAGTATCTACTGGTTATGAAGGATGTTCTAATGGTATTTCCTCATACTCATTCCTCATTGATGGGAAACAAACTCCTTCGCGTGCTATTTCAACTAAAAAGGTGAGTGATAAGAGAGGAGGTATTGATGCCAATTTTATGGTTGAATTAGAGAAGGGTCTTCTGGCTGGTGGAATTGTAACCAATTCATTTGAAGAATATGCCAGAAACTTTTGTATATCAAGAGTTCTTGCGATTGGTGAGGATGCTGTATATGATGGTAGAGGAAAGACCGCTCGTCTTAATTGTTCTTATGAGGGCAATACTGCTGGTGTAGATAAACCTAGTGTGAATATGCTATGGAAAATATTTATCAAACACCATAAGAGACTAGTTATTAAAGGTGATAGTATTATGGTTGAGAATTAAACCAAATTGGCAATAAAAAAATAATAAACCTAAATGGCATCCATATATACTCTTTTATTGCCAAAATGGTTTATATTGAAATTTTAATAATTCGTTTATTTGCCAGAATTATTTTCTAATATATAAGTATAAATATATAAATGGAATATTCAAATGAAGAAATCAACAAAATACTCACACAATACAAGAAAAAAAGAGAAAGAGAAATTACAAATTATCATACAAAATTAAAGAATAATGAAGAATGGCAACAAAAAAATAAAGAAAGAGCATTAAATTATTATCATAAAAATAAAGAAAAGAAAAAAACATCGTATCAAAATGATAAGGATTTCATAAATGCTAGGGCAATGTTGAGGTATTATAAGAGAATTAATAAAGTTCAATCATTCGTGGATAAATACCCAGATAAAGTTGAAATATTAAGTAAGCGTGGTGTTGTAGTGATAGAAGATGAAAATTTACAGCCAGAAAACAATATTTTAGAAAATATGAAATAATTTAATTTTTCCGCAATTGTTTAATTTTTCCGCAGTTTTTTATTATTTTTTTTTAATTTTTATATTTTTTTTAAATGTTTTATCTCTAAAATTAAAGATAAACCTTTTTGGATATTTTGTAAATTTGAAAATTATTTTTTTTTGAAAAGTGCGTTCGTTTAAGAATTATTTTTTCTATATAAGTATATAAAAAAAAATGTTCAGCACTCAAAACTCAAAAACCTCCAAATCCTCAACCCCCAAAAACTCAAGCAATAAATCCTCTAAAAAATCTTCTAATACTAATATAAGTATGAAGTGTGAAAAATATTTTAAGACCTTTAATTTAATTCCAAATCGCAAAGAACCAACTTGCGAATGGAATAGAAAGAAGGGTCGCTTTTTAAACAAACATCAGTGGAAATCTTTTGATATTGATACACTTCAAGATTGGGATACACCCAAATCAAAAGGTTTGCCAACTGGAAAAATAAATGATTGTATTGTTATTGATTTAGACTTCTATGATAAATATGATAAAGAAGGTAATTTAAAAAGTAAATTTGATTTTGAAAACAACTCATTCATTAAAGAGTTTGGTGGATTAGAAGAAGTGAAACAAAGATTTAATGAAAGTTTAATAGTTCAAACAGCCAGAGGTGGATTACATTTATATTTTAAGTATGACCCCACAATCAAAACCACTACTAACAGCAGTGTTGGAATTGATATTAGAAGTGATGGTGGATATGTAGTATCAATGGGAACTCAAATTGATAAATCTGTATATGATGGAAGGTTCAAAGGTAAAAAAGAATTAAAGAAAGGAACATATGAAGTTGTGAATGATAAACCAATTAATACTATTCCAGTTGAACTTGCCGTCTGGCTACAGAATAATTTGTGGAGGAAAAAAACAATCACTAAACCAATCAAGAAAGATACAAATGGAAATATTCAAGCAAATGAAAATGCTTACGACCAAGATGCTGTGGATTTATCTGCTTACAATTATGATTTTGGTGATGATGAATTAAGAAAAATCCTAGATGGTTTAGATGATAGATACTTCATAGATTATAATGATTGGATTATTTTTTCAACTGCTATGATGACATTAGACAAATTTGAAATATGGGATGAATATTCCAAGATGAGAGGTGGTAATAAATACAATAAAGAACATAACCATCAACATTGGCATAACAAGGTTTTCAAATACAAGACATTCTTATGTTTAGAACATCTCCTATGTAACTCATCATATATTACTCAAGGTGAGGAAGATACAACTGAAATCAAAAAGAAAGCAACTCAATATCTAGGATATTACAAATATAAACCAACTAACTGCCACACAATCCAGCCAGATGTATTATTGGAAAAAGATAGAAAATATCTTGATGCCAAAGGTGATGGTTCATTTTTAGAATATGAATATAATGGCAATATTGTATGTGCTAGTGATACTGGCACTGGCAAGACAACTGCTATGAAAAATTATATCAAATCCTCTAATTGTAGGTTCATATCAATTGTTTCTAGAATTACACTTGGAGAGGAACAGACTAGAGTTTTCAAAGATGCTGATATTGATTGCCATTGGCACAAGGATATAGATGAGGAGTGGTTTAGATATGAAGGTGAAAACATTGTAATTACTATTGATAGTCTTATGAAGATGGGACATTGGAAAGATTTTAATGATTATGTAATATATCTTGATGAGTTCAATAGTCTCATTGAATATTTTGTAGGTTGCCCCAATCTAGATACAAAACGCACGATAATCAAAGATTTTCTAAATAAAATTCTTACACAATCAGATAGAGTGATTGGCACTGATGCTGATATTAGTGATAATTCATTATTATATTTGAAACAGCTAGGACTTGATTACAAATACATTAAAAATCAATACAGACACAATAAAGGTATTAAGGCACAAGAATTATACTCCTATGATGAACTTATGGAGAACTTATACAAATTAGATAAGTTTATGGTATGCTGTGATAGTAAGATGAGTTGTATTAAAATACACGATGATTTACTATCTAAAGGTTTTGATAAAACCAAAATGGTTTGTATCACTAGCGATACAACAGAGGCAATCAATCTTGATGATTATGATATTGTTATATTCTCTCCTAAAATTGTTTATGGTTTAGATAGTGTAATGGAGAGAGAAGTGTTTGCTTTTATGAAAGGACAAACCATATCACCAACAGCAATGGTTCAACAAATAGCCAGATGTAGAAATATCAAAAAATTATCATTCTTATTTCAAGATAAAACTTGGAAACCATACAAGTTTGAAGATGTTGATGAGTGCCGTGAATATATGTTGAATGGTATGAATAGATATAGATTATCTTGTGGTTATGGCGATGAAATGAATGAAGATGAAACAAATTTTAATGAATTAGTGATTAATTTTGAATATTTGAATGATTGTTTCAATACTAATAAGTTCGCACACTTTCTAAATATTATCAAGACGAGAGGGTTTGAATATGAAGTGAAAGTAGAAAAATCATCTGGCATTGGCAATCAAATCACCAAAAAATACAAAGAACAAAAAGTAGCAAACTTCCAAGAGGCACTAGAGATTGCCAAGAAAGATTACAAATGGCATATATTAGAGCAAGAACCTATATTGGAAAAATGTATCAAATTAGTTGAAAATAGAAAAGAGTATGAAGGTTCTAGAGATGAATTACAGAAAGAGTTTGACGAGACACACATCCAGTTATTTGAGATTGGAATGGTTGGTTATGTTGATTTTGAAGATGAAGAAGAATATATTTTAGAATCATTAAATATACTAAAACAAGAAGGCGAACAACAAATAAAATTAAATGCTAGAGATAAGGTATTAGAAAAACATATCAAAGATGGATGGGCGAAAGTTATTGATTTGTTAAATATCCCTCTTGAGGATTGGGAAAAATTTGCGGATGTTATCACTTGTGAAAAAGAACTAAACAAATATTTCTGTAGAAAACAATACTTTATAAATGAAATTGATTATGAAGCAATCTTGAAACATAATAAGGACTTCAATATCAAGAAGTTTCAAAGCGAGAAAAACAAGATAATTTTTATAAACAAACTCAAAAAAGAGATTGATATGGTTGATGATGTATTTGATTTCAAAATGAAAAATATTGTCAGTGATGCCACAGCTCAAAAATTATTGTTGGAATACAAATCCATCTTTGGAAGATGTAGGCAAAAGGATAATCCATTCTCTACTGCTAAAGGTTGTAAGAGTATCATCATCAAAGAATACAAAAACCTATTTAGCAAAGATATCATTATCACCAAATCAACTACAAAGATTAATCCAAAGACCAAGAAAACCGAAAAGGTTTATAAATACTCATTGAATATGGAGATGATTGAAGCAACCAAAACATTGAG
>Ga0181393_1000154_pt1 | contig 24493 bp, 30 predicted proteins | sample 16SPOviralmetaG_FD_130122 | JGI IMG/M metagenome (GOLD analysis project Ga0181393, IMG submission 130122) | Marine viral communities from the oligotrophic San Pedro Time Series (SPOT) site, San Pedro Channel, CA, USA - 16 SPOT_SRF_2010-10-21 | ecosystem: Environmental > Aquatic > Marine > Strait...
CTACAACTTGACCAGCCGTAGTACCACCAATCCATTGAGGCTCGGCGGGCTTTCTAATATAATTTATTAATATACTAGAAATACCACTGGTAGGGTGTATTACAACTCCTCCTTCGTGCCTAACATATAAAGGATTATTTACAGTAGGCTTCATAAGAGGAGATCTATTTATGTAGTTTAATTTTTTATTAGTAACTTCTTGTGCAGATATATTATTTGCACCTACGCTACTTAGTCTATAAAAATTAGAAGGGTAAGCATAGTAGCTAGTGGTAGTATGACCACCAGCACTAGTGAAGTTTCCAGCCGGTGAAATTGTTTCCTCGTTTTCAAATTCAGCAATTTTTTCTTCAATATTTTTCTTAATGTCAGAATAATCGGAATCATTAGTTACAGCATAATTTCTTGAAGAAAAATACCCCTCAAAAATCTCACTTTGAGCTTGTAGAGCTAGAGTATTAAATTCTCTTGGCACTATATAACCTCTATTTTCTTTATTAAGGATATTTAAAACTGTTTTATAAACACTATCTATACTTACCATTATTTTTTATTATTTATTTAGATGGTTATGACTAAACAAATAATCATAACCTAGTATTTTACGAAAGTTTTTTCATAACAGCTTTCATAACGTCTACACCATCATCTGTTTTAAAGAATCTAGCGAGCGCAGCATAAGGATGTTCGTCGAAAGGAACAGTCATTATTTTTTTACCATTTTTAGTCCATTTAAATACAGTATTATTGTCGGATAGTTTCATTATGTTCGACTCAACACATCTATTAGCTAAATTACGAAGCTTAATGTCTTCATCCCTTGCAACATCTAAAAATAATTTTGGTTGATTTTTAGCAAATAAATAGCAGTCTCTTTTTATTTCTTTAGAGGACATGCTAGTTACTTCCGTACCAACTTCAGTTCTTAATATTGCTTCTAAATGTTCAACATCTAATTCTTGTACAAGTTTCATTGCTTCTAACTCGTATTCTATGGCATCTAAATCATCTACAGCTTCTTTTATAGGATCAAATTCTTCCCATAATTGATTTTTTTGTGGATGATATATAGATAATAATTGTTGTAATAAAGGTTGAGTACGCGGTACATTTAATACACCGTTTTCAAAAATAATATGTGATAATCTTGCATAATTATCTTGTTCGTCTCTAAATAAACTTTTTTGATTTAAAGTATACCGTATTTCTCTGTTCTCACCTTTTTCTTCATCAAACCAAAGTATTCCTTTGCTTTTTATTTTATATGTTAGTGGTGACAAACCATTTTTTAAAATGTATGTCCTGTTTTTTACTTCCCAATTTTTCATAATATAATTTAATAAGATATAAGTAAAGCTGGGGTACCATAAGATACCCCCTCTTTACATTAATAATTGTTATTTTAACAAGAAGAAGTTATTTGCTCCTTGAGTAATCAAACATCTTTCAGATAGCATAGAAACTCGCATTTCGTCAGTAGTAGAAGTATAAGCTCCACCTACAGATCCAGTAATCCAAGTTTTCATTTTTCTATCATCAGCTTCAGACGCTCTATATCTGATGTGTAAGAATGGTCTTTTAATATTTTGACCTAATTCTTGATCATATACAGTTGATGTACCTGCTGGTATAATAACACCTTCAACATCTGAGAATCCGCCTCTGGTTCCAAAGTCGTTTAGATATTTCCAATCAGTTTTATAGAAGTCATAAGAACCTCTTCTAAAACCTGCAAATCCTAAATTTAAAGCCATGTCTTCTGAGTTATTAAATACCCCGTAAGAAGTACCTCCAGACCCATAAGAATTTTTTGAAGCTAATCCATCATCAATAGATAAAGATAATGCACGATTTCCATAAATCATATTTTCTTCGATCGCACCATTTTTATCTAATTGTTTTAAAATTAAATCAAAATCAGAAAGATCTGTATCAGAAGAAAGATCTGCAAATACGTTACCTCTACCTTCTAAAGCAGCAAATAAACCTTCAGATCCAGTCACATTCGCTGGAAATCCAGAACCAGCTCCAGAAGCTTTTTTAACAGCTTCTACCATGGACATTTCTAAATAATCTTCAAATCTTTGTCTTGTTTCATGTTCGGACTTTAAATACCATAAGTATCCAGAAGCGCCATTTTCAGAAGTAACTTCAATCCAACCAATCTGAGCGGTGTCAGAACCGTTGATATTATAGTTGTCTTTTAAGATAATAGGCTTGTTAGTATAACTCATATATGAAGCATCAATAGCTCCTGCCATACCGTCAGTTCCTTTTGCAAATTCAGAACCATATACTAATACAGTTGCATGGGTGTAATTTGCAGCACCTGTTACACCTGTAAAATCTGCTGCGCTATAACAAATAGCTGAGAATGTACCTGTAGTTGTATCTGCGTTAGCACCGGCTACCGTTACAACACCTTTTAAAGTGTCACCTGTTCCCGCGTTTCCTGAAGTTTGTCCTTGGACCATAATTGTTTGTCCTACTCTAACAGCGGGTACTTGTGCAGTACCAGCAGAAGTTCCATCGGGTTGAGCGTCAAACGTAACAGTGAATTCAGTTGTACCGTCACCGCCTGCACTAGCGATTGCAACATTATCGTATCTAATATGTAATCTACCTTGTTCTACCCATCTGATTTCATCAGAGGCAGAAGGCATCTCCGCAGACACCATACGCAAAAATGAGCCAATAGATCTATTTCCATAAATCTCAGCTTCTTTTTCGTATACGTCTGGTAAAAATTGTTTTGTAAAATCGAAATCGGTAATATAATTACCTTGGAACAATTGCCCTTTGCTAGGCGAAGGGGTTAAATGTTCTATTCCAGTTGTTAATGCCATTTTTTAATTTTTTATTGTTTAAGTTTAATTCTAAGTTTTGAACTAGAATCGCCTGAAACAACTTTAAATTTTTGACCAGCTTTTGTTTGTATGACTCCTTCTTGCCGGGGGTTCATATCAATGTTTTTAGCATCTTTTGCACTTTGCGTTAAAGCATCGGCACGGCCTTGCTCATAAAAGTGTTGTGCTATTTTATCCGCGTTTCTTGCCGCAAATAAAGCTTTGTGATACCCAGCAACATTGCCAATTTCACCTTTATCATTCATAAATGGTTTGATAAAGTTAGAAATATCAGATTGCATTTTTTTTGTTTCGGCAGCATTATTTACTTTATATCGGTATTTATTGTCTCCAACTTGGAAATCAAAACCTTTAAAAGATTCGCCAAACACGTTATCTGTTCTTTCTAAAAAAACTTGGTTAAGTTGTTTGTTAGATTCTTGTCCTCTTTGATATTCATTATATGCATCATATGCATTTACATAATCTTCAGGAATTTCATTTTTGCGGCTTAACTTAAGATCCGCGTAGTACTTTTCCTTATGACTTGTAAAAAAGTTACGAGCATTATGAAGTTCTTCTTTGTAAGCGCGTTTTTTTGCGCGTATTTCCTTGGGTTCTTCCGTTTCTTCATCATATGTAAAATTATCTTCCATATACTCTGAAATTTCTTTTGAGTCCCAAGGCTTTGCTTGTGAATAATATTGACGCAGTAGTTCTGCATCAGATAATGTTGAAACATCTCTATTCATATTAACATAATCCTCAAGAGATCCCCCAGTGTCATCCATAAACTTAACTAGCTTATCAATATCTTCTGGTAATTTTTGTTCAGGAGCTTTTTCTTTTGGCTCCGATATTTCATTTACTTTAGACGCGTTCGCATCGACTTTAAGCCCTTCAGACCTCTCTTCAACCTCCTCTTCTTTGATGATTTCAATCGGCGACTCTTCTTGTTTATTTTCTCCGGTAGGTTCTTCAACTTCCTTTTTGTTTCCCTCTTGAACTTCCTCGCTAGTTCCGGGTTCGTCGCGTACAGGAACCTCATCTGCGCTTTGCTTCTGAACGGCATCTAAATTAATTTTTGGTGTTTCATCTGATTCTTTTCCCGCTGATTGAGGATCAATTTCTCCTTTTTCAACAGCTTTATCAAGAATCGCTTGTTCTGTTTCTTTTTTTGACTTAGGTTCGCTATCAGCTGTACCTTTTATTGTCCACTTTGCCATAATTTAATAATATATAATAGTTTGTAAAAATTATCTTGGTTCGAATCTGCTTAAATCAATCCCGCCTAACACGTCATTGCCAGAAGACTCAAACCCTTTTTTAGGCTCCGGGTTTGTTGGAGCTTTTTGTAAATCTAATTGTTTTTTACCATCAATTTCCATTTCTTTAAGCTTAACATTTAAATCAAACTCATATTGCATAAGGTCTCTTTTGGTTGCAGCTTCTTTTTCTAATTTAGCAAGTTCTAGTTCCGATTGTAATTTAGCTAACTTACCTTTAGATTCTACTTTAATGCTTTCAGCTTGTGCTTTAGCAAGCTCAGCGGCTTGTGCGGCCCGTGCATTAGCTTGTGATTGAGCAGCAATGTTTCTTTCTGCTTTTGTTTGATCGGTAGCTTCTTTTTTAGTTCTTCTATATTTTAATAGTTGATTAGCTAACTTTATATTTTTTATTTGCCTTATATCAATAACATCTTCTAAGAATATTTGATCTCTTGATAATGCTGCTTGTATATTGTTTTCAACAAGTTGTTTTTCATCTTCATCAGGGTCTAATTCTAAGAATATACCAAAATCATGCAGGTAAAGTGTGCTCATTTCTTTTAAAGCACCTACGCTAAACCTGCCTATTCCCCCAATCATTGCATCTCTTTGTGGGTGGAATTCTAAAACATCTTTTATCCTTATAGATATTGCCTCAGCTAATGTAGTTGTTATATACAAAGAGCTATGCAATATATGCCTTGTTGCAGTGTTAGAGTTTGCTGCCGCTAATTTTTGTACACCTACTAAAGCATAAGGATCTGGATCTGTACCATCTCTTGCTTCATTTAATCCAGTTACATCTCTAAGCATTTGCATATAATAATTATATGCTTGTATAAGCAACTGACTTTGTTGTCCACCACCCCCGGGTAATTCTTGAATTGGCACTTTACCACTGTTCATATCTCCGTCAACAGTCATAGACCTGCCTATTATGGATCCTGTTTGAAAATATAAATTTAGCGCTTCTTGTGGATTATAATTAGATCCATTACCTAAATCAACTTCTGCAAGGCCATCAGCATCAACATAAACGCCAGAAGGCGTCATTCTTTGTATTACTTGTTGTAATTTTAAGTGAGTCAATTGAATTAAATCGGCATAGGTTATCATTCTACCTACTAAACTTTCAATTTTACCTTTATACATTCTAGGTGCACTTACTACATAATTCATCATTACCTGATTAGCATTAGAGTCAGGACGAACCATATTAGATGCTTTTTGCCATTTAAGAAGTTTATTAGCGCCTAGCACCATAACCCCCTCATAAACTACTTCTCTTGCTTGGGCTACTTTTTCAAATCTTGATCTTTGGTCTTTGGGTGGATTAAAAGTATCATCTTTTTTAATTGCTTTTTTTGCACCGCTTGATGTTTCTTTTATTTTAAAAACACTATTTTCCCATGTTTTCCAGTTAAAATACAATACTGTTAAAGTATTACTATCTGTTTGATCACTAGAATCATTGTTTACGTAATCGTAATTATTATAATTAGATGATTGTTTTATTATTTGCTCAAACTCTTCATCAGAAAAATTTGGAAATTGTTTTTTTAATTCATTAGACTTTACTTGTTTTACTTCACCAAAGTAATACACATCATCAAAGTTAGGATCCTCAGTGTATGAATATATTAAATTAGCGGGGTCTACGTATTCTAATTTTATGCCATCTGTATTATTAAAAGTATGCTTAGCAGCAGCAATACCTAATACAGTTTGGTCGTAGTCTAATCTCTTTTTTATTTCAGGATAGCTATTTCTTTTAAATACATTATCAATAGCTTGTTCATGCGCTAACTCAATTGATGGTTTATAACCAATTTGCATATGAAGTTCCAGTTCTTCGGGGCTTGATGGTAAATCTTGTTCTTTTACATTTCTAACATCTACCCCCAGTTGTTCATCTATAGTTGAAATTAGATCTTGAGTATTCATATCCTCCATTATCATTTCAACAAAGTTAGTTCTTTCTTTAACAGAGGTTGGATCTTGAGCAAATGCTTTAACAGTAAACAATCTGTCTTGCATACCATTAACAACAATGTCAACAAACTTTGGTATTATAGGAACGGGCTTCCAATCTAAATTCAAATACGACAAATCTCCGTTAACAGAAAATTCATCTTTATATTTTTGAACAGATTGCTCGCCGCGCGCATACAATTTTAATCTATGATACTCACGTTGATTTTGTAAAAATCTACCCGTACCAGAATTTTTTCGGAACCACTCGTTCTGAATACCTCTGGCCACTTCCATTCCGTAATCTTCGCTAGCTTTTTTTGCGTCACTTACGGATTGGCTGGGAAATTGGGTAATTTGTCCTGTAGCTTCTGCCATCTTTTATTATATTATTTTACTTTTTAATCCTGAATTGTTATATTTAGAAAATCCAAAATCTATTTTCTTTTTTTCTCTAGCACCTCTTGGTGCATATAAATGTCTTTGACAAGCCATGATTGCTAAGCCACTACTAATGGAAGCATCATATTTTGTTCTATTATTAATATTGAATTTTGACCAATCCTGCAATGTTCTTTGAAGGTACATACTGCCGTGATCTCCACTTTCAAGCCTGCCTACGTATGTTTCTATATAGGATTCTATAGCTGAAGCATGAGCTTGTTTTATATCTTCAGAACTATTAGGTATACCACCTAATTCTTTTTCTGTAATTGATAACTTATTAAATAATTTATCTGGACGGTTCATAGAGTATCCTCTATAACCTCTTCTTTTTAAATAATATAATAATCTTGGTTTATTGTTTTCCGCTAAAATAGGCATGCCGTAAAAAACAATTGCCATTAAAACATCTTCAAAAAATATTTCAGCCGTTTGAGGTCTTGCAACATATTCTAAAAAGAAATGTGTGCTAGGTACATCTTCATGCATATTAAAAGAAGTTAATCCGTGCAAAGCTCCATTAGAGCCGCCACCGTCAACTGTACCACTAATGTCATAACTATCACAACCAAAAGAACCAAAGTCAGTATTGCCAGGATATTTAGTTCCATTTTTTATTTCAATAACATTTTGCATTGAAACAGGTGGTATCCAAGACAATTTAAATCTACCATGAGGATTAGGGTGCCATTCTACTGTGGTATCTTGAACACCATTTTTCCACTGAAAAGAGCCTTTGTTTATATAGCCTTTTAGCATTAACTCCTCATTATAATCTATTTGTTCGTATATTTTTGTTAAATTAAATATAGACTCTTTTGTTTCATCTCTAAAAGCGTGCTGTTCTGTTTTTGGGAATTGCCTATAAAATTCATTTAAAGCGTCAGAATTGTTTTTAAGTCCATCTGCTTCATTCTCCCAATGCTCGATAACTCCATTGTGGATAGTTCCTCCGTCGATTCCTTTAGTAGGTTCCTCTGGAGTATCGAAGACAGGAAATCCATACTTATCGATGAATCCTTCGTAATTCCACTCCATAGGTATGAACATAGCATATAATCCACTAGAAGTCTGCCCATTGCGATTTCGCTTTGTTTTTGTGAGATCTGAGTCATCATAAAGTTTTTTAAAGTTTTCGCCCCCTTTATCAAGTGAGTTTGAGGTTGATCCCATTAAACATTTGCCAACAACCCTAGCGCCTAGTCTTAAACAAGTTTTTGTAACTCGCCAATTATTTAAAATATTATCAGGTTTGTCCCATTTACCGGACTCGTCATGAACTAACAGTTTTAGTTTTTCACCGTCATAAGAGTTGTCGCCTGTATTTTTCCAGTCTATAGTAGTATCCAAACCTTCTTCTGATTCTTCAGTTTTTACTTTAAAACTATTTCTAGTAAGTTTAGAAGCCGGTACTCTATAAGATAATTCTGTTTTAGGTTTGTCCATTCCATCTTGTATCGGTTTAAAAAAGAATGGGTAATTTGATGATATTGGAACTACTTTATCAGTAAACATTTTTTTAGCATCAGCACCTGACTTGGATAATATACCAAACCTTGAATCTCTTGACGCTGTAGCCAAGTTAACAGTTTCTGATGATGCCATGAAGCTAAAGCCAGACCGTCTATTTTTGAGGTAGCACATTCCATAGCATCTTTCGTCTGCTTTACAAGCTTCCCAGAAATAGAAGAATAGCTTATTTGATTGTCTAAAGTCTGGAGCGCCAATATCGATTTTTGTCCAGTTAAGGTACATATAATGCGATCCTGTAAGATAGCACGAGGACCCATTGCACATGAACCAGTAACCATCATTACGCCTATTAAATTCAGTATCAATATAATCGTAGTACTCTTCTTTAATATCTTCCGGTAACGTTTTAAATTCATGAACTGATCTTATTTTTTTTAACGAAGAAGGCTTTTGTCTTCTTCTAAACACTTGTGAACTTTTGTTAAGTTCATTACCATCTATTTTTTTAGGAGCCGAGGGTAAACCTATTCTAAGACCTTGAATCTCGTATATTTCACCAATAGTTCCATCTTTACTGATTATAACACAATCAAGATCTTCGTTATATCCGTATTTATATTTTTTGTATCTATTATTATTTTTAACTTTTTTAGAACTAAGATGCTTTAAGCTTACATTATATAATATTTGTTTATACATTATTTAACTCGATTTTCAACACCTAAAAATTTAATAGAATCTTTTTCAGTTTCTTTTTTAGTATTATCTACTTGTTCTATTCTATCTATAATTTTAAAAGAATCTTCTATTGCTGCCCATTTTGCTTGTGCTGCAATTTTTGCTTTTTCAGGATCAAGCTCAGCTAAGTCAATTTTTTGGCGTATTACTTTATCTAACTCAATTAAAGCCATTTCAGCCGCTTCAATTATTTTCTTGCGTCTGTCCATATTTAATATTTACGTCATTTGATTTAATTCTATATAATTTTTTACCCTCAATATTAAATTCGTATTCAGAAGCAGGCGTAAAGCCCACTATGTCTCCTACGGATATACCTAAGGACTTTAAATAGTCGTTGCTATATACAAGCTCTCCAACTAATTCTTTTTCGCTTAAAACGCTCCATTTGGAGTCTTGTTTTACAGGCTCTACAAAACAAAAATCTGGTAAAGATTTCCATTTGCCTTTTTGTTTATAACCAAATATTTGATCATGATAAACAGTGTAAGTGTTTTCTGTTACAAACGAACCAGAGTTGCGCTCATTACCGCGAGCGTCGAACCATCTTCTAAAAACATTATGATGAATAATTACATCATCTCCTTTTTGTACAGGAGTTTTTATATTAATAGGTACACTAATTACTTTTGCAATTCTATTTACAAAATGAAAATCTCTTTCTGTAATTTCAGTATTTAGTATAAGTTCTTTCCCTTTTAGATCTTTTTTATTATTGTAACGTTCTTCTGTAAATATAATATAATTGTATAGTGATCTCATTAATAATCTAAATTGTATTCTATTGAGACGGCCATGTTTTTATTAAAGTGTTTCCATGGCAGCTGTGACCCGTTTTTTTGAATATAAATTGAATAACCTTCGGGTTTTTCTATAATGTCGCAAATCGTGTGCCCTCCGTAAACTTCTTGTCCAACGGAATAATGCATTGCTTCATTTTTATAATCTTGGCCTACTGATATTTTTCTAATTAATTTCATTTTAATATGTCCAAAGTGTTACAGGAGGAGCATCAGGATAACCTATACCCACGTGCACAAAGTTACTTTTTCTACTAACTCCTATTCTAGTAAAGCCTACATCCATTGCGGCTTTTACTAATTTAAATGTGTTTTGTCCTCCCACAGAAGCTATATCAACTGCAGCCCCATAAGCGTGTTCTCCGGGTGATTTTTTTTTAGCCTCTATAGGATGATCTGGGCTTCTATATGTTGATGTTAACTTTATAGGATTGCCATATACTTCTCTTAGCTTGTCAAGCATTTTGAGAAGCTTTTGATCCATCATCTCAAAATTACTAAATTCAGATTCACTAAAGTATTTCATTTTTTATTTCTATCTTTTAATTTCATATAAATATTCATCCCTGTATATAGTATCGTCATTATTAATACTACAGTTTGTAGCGCGGGGTTAATGTTGGGCATTACTGAAAATGCCACCGCTCCGACATTTATGCCGTAAATTTTTAAGTCGTTCATTTTTGATGTTTGCTATTTCCAAATACTTTTTCAACTCCACGCGATCCAAAATAACCGCCAATTACAATTGTAAGTAATCCGGTTATTGAATCTAAAGGGTAGCCCATATACCATCCGGCTACATAACTTACTGTTAAAAACACTAATGTTAAAGGCCTAACGTTAGCGGCTAGCCACGACCCTGAAGTTGCATCCGCAACCCAGCGCTTAGTGGTACCATCTATTTCAGCTCTTTCAATATCTAACTTTTTAAGTGCAATTTTTTTATCTTCTTCAGACATATCAGAGCCCCCTATAATAGCCTGTATTACAGAACCTACAGGAGTGTCCCCTGCTATCGCGCCAACAACGTTGGGTATTTTTTCTAACAAGAATTTTCCAACGCCGGTATCTTTAAAACGTTTTTTTGCCATATTTAATTAAATTGTATAGTCCCGGTTCCTGCTGTAAAAGTTGCTACGATATCGCCATCTCCTACAGCTGAAGTAGTGTACGTTAATCCTCCTCCGGGGTTTGTGAGAGTCCAGTTTCCTGTAGCACCAGCGCCTTGTTTAGATTCTTTATATCTTATAACTACTATTCCGCTGCCACCCTCACCAGGACTAGTTGTTCCATGAGCACCACCTCCACCACTTCCGGTGTTTGCAGTACCATTACCAGCCGCCACCGCCGCGCTACCTCCAAAACTTGCTAACCCACCGGTTCCACCTCCGCTACTATTCGGAGTAAGGCCTGAATCAAAACCTGGTAATGTAGCTGCTGTGCCGGAGCATCTCCCGCCGCCACCACCATTACCGTAGCGTACTTCGGTACCAGTAATAGAATTTTGTAGCCCACGTCCGCCGTGTCCACCGCCTCCTTGCATATTTCCGCCAAACATACCGGCTCCACCGCCGCCACCGCCGCCATTAAGACTTCCAGTGCCACCATAAAATCCTTCTTTAAGACCAGCGGAACTACCCCAATGGCTTCCACGTAATGTTGCAATACTAGAAGCGCCAGAGGTGTTATAACCATTTCCGCCGTTAGAACCTCCAGCGATACCAACATTGTCCGCAGGGCCTCCAGTACCACCACCTTTAGATTCTATTGTTGCGAATACAGAATCTTCGCCGTTAGTACTGCTGCCCGGTGTTCCTCCTTCTCCTACTGTTACCGTATAGTTTGTAGCAGCATCAAGAATTAAAGGTACTAATTTTCCAACGCTAGCCGGGTTAGTATCTCCTCCAGAATATATACCAAAAGAAGTGTTTACTCCGCCGCCGCCGCCACCACCGCCGGCTTTACTTGTAGCGCCATCACCTCCTAAGCCACCACCTGCTACAACTAAGAAAGAAGCTCTAAGCTGATTTGTTCCATATGGTTTTGGTATAGAAGCAGTGGAAAGAACTGTTATTTCTCCTTGTTTTCTTGTTTCTCCAAAAACTGGATCATAACCACTTTTAATTCGCATCCAATTTCTAACCCCTCCAGCTGAATATAAATAATAATATCCATTAGGAGCAGGCGTACTACTGTTATAACCAGTAGTTCCATCTGTTTTAAATACACGGTCGCCCTTCTTTGGAAATGCTAGTTTTCCGTTATGCCAATATCTAGTTTCATTATCAGGCAAAGCTAACGCATGTCTAATATCATGCTGTTTATTATTACTAGCTAAAAGTAAATTTCTTCCGTAAGTTGGGTTAGTGTTAGGTAATGCACTAAATACACTAACCGCTGTTTTATTTGCATGGTTCACTACATTTGTATGGCTCATAGCAACATACTCTACATAAAAAAACCAATCATTTTTAACGTTGGCGTTAACTTTAGTTGTACCTGCAAGCATTAATCTTAAACTAGCTGCATTTGTTTCTGGTGGGTTTGTTGAAGGTTTAGCACTTATTTGCCAAAAACTTAATCCGCTTTGTCCTCTAGAACTATTAAATTGGGCCATAGAAGCAGTGGTGTTGGCCCCTGCGTTAGTAAATGCTCCTTGAACCCCTACTGGAAATTGAAAAAATCTATATTGGTCCGCGTTACTTGTATAGTAGGTTAATCCGTCGTTAGGAAGCCCAGCAAGAGTACAATAATTAGTATTTGCAGTTCCTTGTGGCCCATTAGCATTACCCACCATTATTAATCTTACAGGAAAAGCATCCGTACCCCAGCTGGCAGTAGCTTCGCTCGCTATGTCTAAATCTGGCTTAAACATAGCTGTAACTCTTACATCCATTATTATTTGGCCGGGAGAAAATGGCACTAACTGTATCGTAGTTCTAAGCCCCTGACCCGCACCATTACTTTCAGGCCAGCCATTTTCAGGAACTCTTACTACCATAGACCTCCTTACTTCAAGCATTTTTCCTCCAGGACCATAACCAGCATACATAGTAGGTATATTTTCGCTACTTTCTTGTGCAAAAAATTTTCCTTTACCGTAAGCTCCTTGCTTTATAAACGGAGAGTTACCAGCAAAAAACCCTTGTTCACTTGCATTTAGTGTAGTTGTTTTCACAGCCCCCTCTACATGAACCGCTGTTTGTGGATATTCATTTCTTACTGCAAGACGTGCCTTAGAAGTGGTAATATCATTATCTATAATAATATCTCGTGCGTTTGGCTGATTAATTATAGAATCTCCAACAGCGCTTAAGCTTGTATATATTGGTATTTTATTTACGGTACCACTTCCCGTTACGCCTTCTTTATCTGGAAAGAAGTCACTTAAATTTCCCATATTATTGTCCTATTATCACCCATCCGTTTGTTGCGTCAGAGTATATTAATTCAAAACTTGATGTTGCGTTATCTAACGTTAAATTAGCCGCGCTACCCATTATATTACTTCCATTTCTAGCAATTACACAAGTTTCTACCGCTGATCTATTAGAAATTTTTATACTGTCTCCTGCACTTGGACTAGAAGGCAACGTTAGCGTAAGATTTGCTGTTAACACGTAAAGGTTATCCGCTGCGGCAGTTGTATCAGAATTTATTACACTAACGCCTATAGAAGCGGCAGCGTCAGAATTTATTGTTACTGTATCAGTTGATGCATCAGTTGTTATACTTACATTAGTTCCACCTACTAAAGTTAAGGTATCAGTGCTTGAATCTGCAACTACATTTGTTTGGCCTGAAACTGAAATAGTAGTAAATGAGTCAGAAGACGCTGATCCGGAGTTATCCGTTCCTGGAACAAAGTTAGTTCCATCCCATTTTAGTATTTGTCCTGTAGACGGGGCGTTAGTTGTAATATCTACATCAGATAAATCATCAATACTACCACCACTGGAAGCTTCTGTTATAATATTACCACTACTATCAACTGCTAGGTTAGCGGCCGCAGTGCCGGTGAATGAGCTCGACGAAGTGTAGTTATTAAATTGAACTTGCCCAGTGGAGTCTATGCGCATACGTTCGGAACTTTCATTTATAAAAGAAAGATAACCTGCACCACCAGCTCCACTTACCGCTTTAATTTCTGCTGTATTAAGTCCTGTTTTTAATGTTAGACCAGAATAAGAGGATGAGAAAGCTGCGTTTGTGTTTTCAATTGTTGATACAACACCACCAGATCCACCATCTTTAGATATATGTAATAAAGAAGAAGGGCTTTCCGTTCCTATTCCTACGTTACCACTAGAGTCTATACGCATTCTTTCGGCAGAAGTATTTGAGCCTAAAGTATTGAAAGCTAAAGCACCATTATATTGACTTGTGGTAGTATCTAATCCTATTATTTCAGCTACAGAATTTGCTCTTTCACTAGAACTGCCGCCCAAATTAAACTTTAAATTACCAGCTACTTGTTCTGACGAGCTTTTCCATGCTGTATTTGTAATTTGAATATTACTGTTAGCTACATCTAGCTTCGTAGCAGGGCTCGCAGTCCCGATCCCAACGTTGCCTGCGGAGGTGATGCGCATTTTTTCACTAAGTCCGCTTAGAAATAAATGATTTAATGCATTGTAATTTAAATTTTCAGTGCCGTTATCTATAGTAGAATAATTAAGTTCCCTTCTTAAACTTAAACTTTTTGTGCCTCCAGTATCTTTTATATATAAGTATTGCTCACCTCTAATATTGCCCTCTACGTCAAGTTTATATGTAGGGCTGGATGTTCCTATTCCAACTCTATCGTTAGTTGAATCAAAAAACAAATTTGTATTACCTGCTAATTGAGAAGTAGATGACCAATATGCTATTTGACCTGCTAATCCAGCTCCATCAAGTACAGAGGAATTATCTATTTTTTCCCATTGATCAGTTGCACCTTGTTCTACAAATACTGCCCAGTCACCAACTTGCCAGTCTGTAATACCATCTAAGTTTGTAGATCCAGCTACCGATACTATATAAAAATGTCCTGTAGTACCCGATCCACTTGTAAGGGTTGGTGTATTAGTGTTAGCATTCCATGCACCTTGAAATACAAGACCTGCTGGAATTGTGCCTATCATACTATCTACATATGCAGTAGTAGCTACTGTAGTATTATTTGTAGCATTTGCTTGTGTTACAGCTGTAGTTGCTGTATTTATTGTACCGGTTAGTTCACCTAAAAATGTAGTTGCAGTTACATCCCCAGTTACGTCTAATTCAGTGCTAGGGCTAGTCGTCCCTATTCCCACCTTGCCATCGGATTCAATCCGCATTCGCTCGTTTTCACCTCTAGTGTTAAATATTATATGACTATTAGAATCATTTCTATAATCTATTAGATGTAGTCCTGAACTATTCCCTCCACCTGGTACAAATCTAATTGTACCGTAATCATTAGTATTCCTAAAGAGTTGTAATTCCGGCTTGGAAGAAGCACCCCCATCTGTCGAAAGTCTAACTGTTGTATTTCCTGTTGATTTAATTTCAAGATTAGTTGCAGGGGTCGTCGTTCCTATTCCTACGTCGCCTGAGGAGCTATCTGCTCTGAACATAACGTTTCCTGCGGTATCAAATATATCAAAGTCGCTATTTTGAGTAATACCAAATTTTACAGCGGAAGTATTAGGTCTAGTAAAATATAATCCTGACGTTCCGTGAGTTATTTTATAAGTCTCTTGACCACTTCTTGTAAAAGATATAGCGTCCCCTGTGTTTTCTATATGAAGCTTAGCACTCGGGCTCGCCGTTCCTATACCTACGTTGCCTCCGTTTGGTTGAACCATTAAATCATAAGTAGTAGCTGTTCCGTCGCTTCTTTGCGATTGAATATAGCCTTTACCATTACTATCAGCCCCAATTACTAAACCATAACCACTACCTCCGAATTTTGCGGTACCTCCCTCTGAACCAGCAGCCGGAAGTGAGACAGAGTTTTTAACGTGAAATTTAGTACCAGGGGTCGTCGTCCCTATCCCTACATTGCCTGAAGACTCTGTTATTATAGAATCACCTATTTCCGTTGTACTTATCCATAGCGGAACTTTATTAGCTGTTCCAGCCCCACTCAAAGTGTTGCCGACCCTACCACCCATTCCAGTGCTATTAGGAGAATAATAAAATAAAGTTGGAAATTGATAGCTACCAATTATTTCGATATATGAGCCCGATTGTCCAGGCGTACCTACAGCAGTAACATAAGTTGTATTAGCATGCGATGCGGCAGGTGAACTTGGAGGGTTGTGATTAGATATATCTTCTGTAAACTGAAAATCATGACCAAAGTTTGAACTATCAGCTAAATCAAATCTGTATTTTGTTTCTGGTAAAATTACAAGCACAGGCAGTTCTTTCCCGTCTACATAGAAAGCATTACCTCCGCCTGTTTTACTTCCAACGGTAACAGTATGACTTTTATAAGCTAAGGTAGAGGTAACTCCATCTAAGAAATTAATTTCTTGAACCGTAGAAGTAATACCTAAGTTTGTAAGAGCTTGGGTTTTTTGGGAGGAAGTTAAAGTTTGGGAAGAATCAAACCTTAAGCTATTGCCTATAGAATTTGTTACTGTTGTTGAAAAAGAAGCATTATCGCCTAAAGCTGCAGCTAGTTCGTTTAGAGTATCTAAAGCAGTTGGAGCACCATCTACTAAGTTTGATATTGCTGTATCTATAGCATCTTTTACTGCAGCATTTGATGGAACTTTTGTGTCGCTATCATTATTAGTAATGCCTTGAGACTCTATTGTTAGATCTATTACAGATCCATCAGCTAAAAGTATTTGTGTTGATGTTCCGCCTGATTTTATAATTGAATTACCTGTTATATCATTTGTAACAGTTACATTATTTGGTAGACCTATTGTAAAAGTTCTATTTGTGGATAAGTCCTGAGCGCCAGCTGGTGAAACTTCTATTTCATTTGCAGTACCAGCTAATTCTATAGTTCTAGAGGTCGGAATAACTGCTATTGTATCTGTTCCATCAGTTACAACATTAGTGCTTGTATTAACATCAATGCCCGTAAGTTTTGTTCTTTCTGCTGAAGAGAGCCCTATAAAAGTTGCATGAGTTGATGTTATTGAATCTCTTTCTGAACTGCTGATTATAGCACCAGAACCTGTGCTTGTCACGTCTTGCAGATCTGTAACAACATGGTTACTAAGAACGGTTACATCAGTTGGCTTATTTGATAATGTAGTATAATCATGAGCTACATTAACTTCAGCCCCTGCTGCAATACCACCTAATTTAGTAAGCAATGTATCTGTAAAATCATTTGCCGATAAACCTTTACCTGCTACAGAATCTTCCTTAGCATTTATTGCAGTTTGTAAACCAGGAATAGTAGTAACAGTTAAAGTCTGTAAGTCACTTTTATTAATTTTTATGTAATCAACTACTTCTTGTAACTGATCAAGAGTAGAATCATCACTACTTAATAAAGTATCTATTGTGTCTATTAAACCTTTTAATACAAGGCCTTGGTTTGCTGAAAGGGGTACATCGGTTGTATTTGTTGTTAAATTGTCTACAACGTCTCCGTGTATAAGTCCATTACTGGTAAAGTTTGTTAAACTTGTTCTTTCCGCATTTGTTATAATAGATCCAGACCCCGCGGCTGTTAGTTCTGTGGCTGTGGATCCTGAAAAAAATGTACTGTTTACATCACCAAACTCTGTAATTGAATCATCTGAAAAGTTTTGATCTAATTGCGCAGAGTAATTAGCTACAAAATATTTTACTCCTGCAGTTAAGTTACCATTAGTACCTCTTGGTGTAACTGTTAATTTTCTATACTCCCCACTTCCGGAACTTTCTATTGCAGTAACTTCAAATATACCGAAATTATTTAAATTGTCTTTTTTACTAATTTTTATAAAATCGTTTGCGGTATTATCTAAATATTCAGCTAAAGATAAACCTGAAGTGTCTTTAACACTTATAAAAATTTGGTTTATAGTGCTAAAAGACGTAGTAACTGCAGAGCCCTCGTTTAAATTTAATATACCTTGTGGGCTCGATACCGGAGCTACATAATTCGTAAACTGAAAAGTAGACCCGTCAAAAGCCTGTACTAAGCCATCATCATTCGCAAGCCCTAATACCGAATTAATTGTAAAGTTTTTAGTAGCGCCTGTAGCAGAGTCTGTACCTAATAACTTATCTGCTACATTTAGCGATGAATCTTGATCATAAGATGATATTCTAGCCATCTAAATTACTTTTGTTAAATTTATTTATTGCCTGAGCATAAACCTTATCTATGTAAGTTTCTTTTCTCATAATTTTACTTCTACGAGCTGACTCAGGTAATTTTTCTTTTCCTATTAAAATTCTATATATACGAGCTATTAATCTTTGCCCTTTAGAACTAACTGTATACTTATTATGGTCCCCAAGCCTTCCGTTTCCTTTATGGACTTTAGTTAACCACTCTTGCGACTGTAATCTATAAAACCGCATTTTATCCCAGTTATAATAAAACGTACCGTTTTTAAAATCTTGTATTGTAAAGTATTTAATAGGATCTAAATAAAATAGTAATTCTAGGTCTGAAATTGATATATTGTTTTCTTTACAAGCCCATCTTGAAACAAGCCTATAGTATTTAAGAAAATCAACTTTTAATTCACCTCTTTCTACAAAATCTTCGCGATTCATTATAAAACTATAATTACATCTCTTTCTTCTATAACTTTAAAAATAGTATCATCTATTTCTAAGTTATTACCAGCATGACGATCATACCAAATAGTATCTTTTTCATCTATGCCATTAACGTTTGTACCGGTAGAAATCACTTTACCCTGCCGGTATCTTATGTCTTCCCTATGGTTTTCCGCTAGTAATAGCCCACCTTCGGTTTTTTTTAGGTCTTCTTTTAACTCTTCTATAACTATATATTTACCTATCGCCTTCATAATCTCTGATGTTTGAAATTACACAATCGGTTGACAATATAGTTGTAGCAACAGAAACAGCGTTAACAAGTGCTGATTTTGTAACAAGTAAAGGATCTATTATACCCTTTTTAATCATATCAACATTAACCCCTTTTGTTACATCTACACCTCTACCCCATTTAGAAACTTTTATATCTTCAGGTTTAAACCCTGCGTTTGAAAGTATTCTTATGTAAGGTGAAGCTAGTGCCACCTTTAATATTTGAAGTCCAGTGTATTCGCCTTGATTTAAAGTATCTTGCCAATCAGCTGCCCCTGCAAATAAAAGAGCAGTACCACCTCCTGGTAGTATTCCTTCTTTTTTAGCAGCTCGAACAGCGTGTATTGCATCATCAACGCGATCTTTCTTTTCTGAAACTTCTACTTCGGTATCGCCTCCTACATAAACTATAGAAACACCTCCGTTTAATATCGCTAACCTGCTTTCTAAGTGCGGGCGCATTACGTGGTGTTTTTCGTCTGCTAATTGTTCTTCTAGGTATTTGACCCGTTTGTCTACTTCTTCAGATGTTTCTTCTATTGCTATAGTAGTACCATCTGTATCTATGATAGCCTTTTTGGCTGATCCAAGCACTTCAGGGGTGATATTGTCAAGCGAATCTCCTAAATTTTCATCTAATACAGTAGCACCCGTAAGAAGGGCAATATCATCTAGTATGTCTTTTCTCTTTAAACCGAAAGACGGGGGATCGATAATATTGCAACGTATATTGCCCTTTACGTGATTCATTGCTAAAGCAGAAATGATCTGGTTGTCGCACGGGGCAATGAGCAGTAGCGATTTGTTTTGTTTAATCGCATACTCCAATAGCGTTTGAATTCGTCGGATGCTTTTAATTTCAGAAGCGCATAAAAATATTAATGGCTTTTCTAACTCCGAGACTTCCTTCTCTTTATTGGTATAAAAATGTATACTTTTACTTATAGACTTAACATGCGTTCCGTCTACAGTTTCAATATACGTTTCATTAGTTGGAGATGACTCCATTGTTACGACACCGTTGTCGCCAGCCGCTTCAAAAGCCTGGGCAATAAAATTGCCAAGTGACTCGTCATTGTTACACGATATAGTTGACACTTGGTTCAATCTTTTATTATCTACAGGCAAAGCTTTCTTGTCTAGGAAATTCACGACATGTTTTACAAATTTCTCCATACCGTTTCTTACGTCACGGAAAGAATGCTCATCTCCATTTAATTCAAAATAGTTTTTAATAATACTTTGTGCAAGGACGGTAGATGTTGTTGTACCATCTCCTGCTTTTGTTGCTGTCTGTCTAGATGCTTGCCGTAGCATATTTACACCTAAGTTTTCTATAGGGTCATCTAGATTTATATAGTTAGCAACTGTAACCCCATCTTTGGTTACGTGTGGGTTTCCAAAATCATCTTCAAGCACAACTGTTCTACCTGAAGCGCCTAGCGTTGTAGCTACAGCCTCAGACAGTTTGTCTATGCCCCGAATTAATTTATCTTTAGCCTCTTTACCGAAGCTTAAATTTTTTACAATCTTTGGTGATCCAAATTGTACAGCCATTTGATTTGATTTAATTTATATAAGTTATATTATTGTATAAAGCGAAAGATTATCCACAGGGCTATAAAGCCTATCAATACTTCCATCTTAGCAGTTCCATTTACGTCTTGCGGCTTTCCCCCTTTCGGATTTCCAGCTACGAGATCTAGCACAAAAAGATTTTCTTCTTTTCCAAGCTTTACTACCTCTTTTTAATTTAGAAGGAGGCGTTGTAACCGCAGTCTTTAATTTAGATCCCGGGTTATCTCTTCTATATTTAGCAACTCCTTTTGAGGTCATACCGCCGCCGGCTGATTTCCCAGAGCCTTTGCCCTTTTTTACTTTGCCGTAATAACCTAACGATTTCTTTCTTGAAGGTGCATTAGATTTACGTCTAGTAAGAGGACTCATGCCGCAGGTGCAAGTTGCATGCTTGTGCATAAAAGTTTCACTCATTTTGTGTTATTTTTCTTAGTTCCTTTACCATAGCCGCCTCTGTTTTTTTTAACAGAAACAAATTTTTTAGCAGTATGGTCATAATCAAGTCCTACTATTATTTTACCCTTTTTTATAGCAGCCCTTCTTTTTCTTTGGTTCTCCGCTTTCATCCTTGTACGGCGAGGGGTTTTAGCTACTTTAAGGTCACGGACTAATTTTGCTTTCCTGGCCTTAGGACTTAATTTTTGAGGCATTACTTCTTTTTATAAGGTTTAGATCCACCTCCACAGAATTTCATGTGACGTGTAAGTGGAATACCTTTTTCATCTTTTGTATATCCCATGTTTTTTTGCACCTCTGGCGGCAATTCTTGTAAACCTTCTGCATCCTTAGGTATAGGTTTTGTAAGAGCGCTATTATACATACGTGTAGTTGGGGGAAAGTGTCCCGTTACTCTAGCTTCCATAGATTGCGTGGGCATCATGGTATCTGATCTATCTTTATTTTTTAGCCTAGGTATTCCCCCTAAAGCTTTAAGCACAGCGGGAGCTGCTTCTTGCATTTCACCCCTAGCATTCTTATCTATTTTTTTTGCAATGGCGGTTTTAGCAGCCACCATACCTAACATTGGAATTCCTAGCATCTTAATAATCGTATTTTCCGTTCATTCTTTTATATGGGGTTGTACCCATACCTTTGCGGCTAGTTTTTACACCTTTTTCTTTTCTACCTAAAATTGCTTTGATAGCGTTAGGATACGCTTTTGGTCCTTTCATTCCCATGATTACTTCTTTTTAGTGTTCATTGATTTTAACATGGCATCTATTCTAATAGCTTGCCCTTTATGCATCGCAGATGCTTTCTTTAATTCCGCAGATATTTTTTTGAGTTTTCGCGCGTCCATACTATTTCTTTTTACGTTTTGTTTTCTTTCTTCTTATTTGAGATGTACGCTTACCCATACCCACTCGTTTCTTTTCGGCTACTGCCTTGCGTTTTTCAGACGAGGACATTTCACCCCAGGTTTTAACTGTTTTACCAGATATACGCTTAGAAGGCCTGCATTTTTTAACACCCCTACGTTTAGAAGAACCACAGGGATTACCTTTTTCGTCGGTCCATTTTTCTTTAAACCAACGTTTAAGATTTGCTCCTTTCTGCGTTTTTCTTACTGGCATTTTATTCTTTTAATAATTCTTTGGCTTTAGCCCTATCATCATAGTCAAGAGCAGCTCTTAAGATAACTTTATCCATAATGTCATCTTGATTCTTTAACATCTCTCTTTGGAGATCGATAACCATTTTTTCTAGGTCATCTTTTGATTTTATTAAGTAGTCGATTGAAAGTTGCTTTCTTTCGATGTCCGCCTTGAGTGCGTTGATGTCATCTGGTTTAGATCCAGTGATTGTGGATACTACTATCCCTATGGATGCAGATATAGTACCAATGAGCATCATAACTACTTCTTTGTTGCCGTCTAATACAGGGTATTGTATAAGCGCGACGATTACTGCAATTACAAATAAGAAAATAAATAAACTACCAATATAATGGCGAATTTCCTTTGCTACTCCGTTCCTAGGCATGTTCATCCCCGAGCAGCTTTTTTTCTGCATTTTGCAATAGCACCTGAAGCATACGCGGAAGGGAATACTTTATACGTGCGTTTTACCTTGTAGTAGCAGCGATCCTTTTTCATAAAGGGTGTCGCTCTTTTTAATGGTGCCATGGTTAATTCATTTTTTGGTTAATTGCGAAGCATCTAGAAATCCTTTTTCGTATTCTACATGCTTTTCTATATTAAGGATGCGTTCCTCAAGACGTGATATAACTATTATCTTTTCGTCAAGTCTTTCGTGTACCAGTGATATTTCATCTTTTAGAGCAGTAAACTCGGAGAAGATGCCACCTGCTGTGAATACAGCTACGATGAAAGATACCACAAGGGACAGGTTGTTCTTTACAAATGTATCGGGCATACTAATTATGCATTATCTCAATGTACAGCGTCTGAGCTAAGCGGGCCTCAACGGGCGTCGCTATGCGCATGTCTTGAGTTAGTTCTTTAAATCTATTGTACTTATTCGTTTTGGCACTGGCACAGCTTGTCATTACCGCTAGAGTGACCATCATTATCGTGATCCGTATCATGTTTGGTTGTTTGCGCTATATGTATTTCAATAATAGCATGTGTTAGTTTGTCCACGGCTTTACGTAACTCCTTAAGTTCATTCCGGATACCGTTAGCTTTAATGTGGGTGTATTCTTTACTCATTACATTTGATTTAAATTATTTGTCAATATAAATAGAATCTTTGTGTTACATTACATATTTAGCAATAAATGTTATAATTTAAAGCCATATTAGCAACCTATGCCACTACATATTGCATTATTTACATACATTTACTGACATTACTGCTATATTGTCGATATATAACACCTTAATTATCAGTTACATGTGCATTGTACTGTCATATACTCAGTATTATGTACATTATATCATCACATTGTCAGTACATATCTATACATATTAATACATACTCAAAATAAATTATATATTGTCACTAATATAGTAATTGTTCTATATATGTATTGAGTAAATTATTATATTAACAATGTTTAATACATTTTATCATTACATATACAATATTTATATTACTTTATTATATAATTTATATTACTATAATATATATTACATAAATTTTACAAAAAGTATACTTTTGTATTTATTATATATAAATATACGTTACAAACTATATATAAATGTGATAATATAAGTGTAATTAAAATATAAATATAAACTTTAAAAAAATATAAAAATGTCAAATTTAAAAAACTTAAAAACTAATCACTATATTTCTAAAATATTAAAAGTTAAAAAATTAAAATTTAAAAATAATATATACTTTGGTTTTAATATAAATGATTTACAAAATATAAAATTAAAAGATAAATTAAAAATAGAAAATGTTATAGAATTTAATTTAAAAGGTTTAACATTTATAAATAAAAAATATATACAAAAATCTACTTTAAATAATATATAAAATAATAATAAAAATACGTTACAAAGTATATAATAAAGTGATAATATAATTGTAAATAAAATATAAATAATAATAAAATAAAATATAATAAAATGAATAAATTCTTAATAAATGAATTAAAGTTATTAAAAGATAATAACTATTATGGAAGTAAAAAACAAATAGAAAGAGAAAAGTTTATATATAATATAAGTTTTAAAGATTTTGGTTTAGAATTAAAATATAATGAAAGTATAGAAGAATTTTATAATAGATATTTAAAATTAAGTTTAATATATAATATATAAATAATAAAAAAATAAAAATATGAAAATAAATAAAATTATACAAAGTTATAAAAATACAAATATGAATAAAGAATTATTAAGTTATAAATTAAAAAATTATTATAACTTAAATGAAAATGAAAGAATAATTATTAAACATAGTATATAATGAATTTAAATAAACATTTAAAAGAAGTTAAAATACAAAATAAAATTATATTAAATAATTTAGTTAAAAATGAATTAGATAAAATATTTAAATATGATTATTATGGAAGTAAAGAACAAATAGAAAATGAAAAAATTATAATGAATAATTGTATAGTTTTAGATAATAAATTAGAAATGAAATATAATGAAACTATAGAAGAATATTACTTAAAAATATATGATTTTACAAAATAAAAATAAAAATATGAAAAAATTCCATTGGAATGTAGAAACTTTAGATTATTTTCAACTATTAAAACATAGTGAAGGAAATAAAAAAATGAAAGAAAGTGTAGAAATGTTTGTTTATAATGACTGTTTTTTAAATGATAATGAAGATTATGAAGATTTAATTAAAGATTTATTATATCAAATTGAAAATACAACTTTAGAAGAAATAGAAAATTTAAAAAAATAATAATATGAACAATGAAATGTTAAAAAGAATTTATGATGAATTA
>Ga0181393_1000160_pt1 | contig 23877 bp, 25 predicted proteins | sample 16SPOviralmetaG_FD_130122 | JGI IMG/M metagenome (GOLD analysis project Ga0181393, IMG submission 130122) | Marine viral communities from the oligotrophic San Pedro Time Series (SPOT) site, San Pedro Channel, CA, USA - 16 SPOT_SRF_2010-10-21 | ecosystem: Environmental > Aquatic > Marine > Strait...
AGAAATCGCCCAGTCAATTATAGATTGTCATACCAGGTCCAAGGGAAAAAAAGCGGTAGTTTTACCATTAAGATTTAAAGATAAAAAAACCGGGGGAAATCACGCCAACGCTCTATTATTTAATACACTACAGATGACGGCTGAACACTTTGAACCACACGGACGGGTAGATTATGACCCGAAAAAAAAACAATTTAAGGAACTTAAAGGTGTTGATCTGACGGCGGGGATTATCGCTATAAATGAAGAATTAAAAAAACTCAAATTTGATAGTTTAAAATATGTGAAACCCGTTGATGTTTGTCCGAGTAAATCTATGTATGAAGATTTTAAGGGAGTTCAATCGTTAGATAGATCTGGTGGGAAAGGAAAGGTTGGAGAATTTACAATAAACGAAATTGGCGGGTATTGTAATTTATGGACTTATTTCTTATTAAGTTTAAGATTAAATACGTTAAAATATCCGCCGGATGAAGTATTGAAAGAATACGCTGTCCGCCGAGATTTATATAAAGCCAAAATTCAAGATGATCCAAACAAATCAATGATGGGATTAATTCGGGGATATTCCAAAGAGTATTTCAATATGATAAAAGAATTAATTAATCAAGGAAAATTCACATTAAAGGAGTTTTTAGAGTATCGGGATGGAACTGATCCAAATTCTATTAAAAAAGTCTCCACCCAACTATATCAAGCGGGCGAATTAAGGATTGATAAAGTAATGGGATTAAAATAACTTTTTCTTTTTCTTTCTACCACAAACAAGTAAAACATCATCTGGTTCATAAATTCTTAATTTTACCAACGCCAATAAACAAGCCACAAACATTCTGTAGTCATCATTCGATATATTCTTTTTTTTTAATGTTCTTGAAAACATAGTTTGACAGAAAAATTTATAAGCGAATATTTGTTCTCTAATATTTTTTTTAGAATGTCTCATTGAATTTACAATAAGATCTTCTGATCCTTTTACGTAATCCTTTAAGTCTAATTTACCCAGGGGAAATCCACAAATAAATAATTGATTATAATATAAACATAAAGTTCCTTTTTTTCCTTGGATATTATACATATTATCTTTACTTATATATAGATATTTATTATTTAAATAGTATTAATCTAATATTATGTCATTTTATGACAGATTAATCTAGTTTTATACCCTTTTTACACTTAAAGAGACATTAATTTATAAATTAATTCTTTAAATACCCTATTTTTGACATAATATTAGATTAATCTGTCATTTTGGGGGTATTTGCGTTAATTATCCATAAATATAATATATTTAAAGGTATATATAATAGAATGATTATGGTAAATAGATTTGATTTGGATTATGAATTGGGAAAAGAAAGTGAAAAAAATTCCTTGACTGATCTCCGTAATATATTTGGGAATGATCTTCAGGAAAGTGATAATCAATTCGAAAACTTTGATTTTTATTCTTTAAGTTTAAGAATAGAATTGAAAACAAGAAATGATATTCATCGTATAAATAATAAATTTTTTAATATTAAAGAAGGAAGAGAACCAAGAGAATTAAATTCTTTAATGTTTGATAGTGTCAAAATGTTAAACGCTGTTCAAACTAATAAAGCCAGAATATCAATGAATGAAAAACCATTAAGACATTTCATCTGTTGGAAATGTAATAATGAATATTATTATTGGGAAATGAAATTTAATGAAAAAGGACACGTAATAAATAAAGAAGATTATTTTCTTGAAAATCAAGAATTTGATCGCGGTCACGGATTTATCCAGCCAACTAAAGTTATTAAGGTTCATTTAAATAAAATTACTTTTCCTTAACATAAACCGCGTTTTGAGTTCCGACATCGTGGCCCATAACATCGGCGAGATCCTGTTGTTCTTTTTTCATATCAGCGAATTTATCTGAAACAACAATCTTTCTGATCATTGTTGTGGAGATAGATTTTCCCAAATACTTTTTACTTGTTTTGATTAATAGTTGAGAAATTCCATTTCTTGTAATTGGATTTCCCCGACTATTAGTGAATAATACATCTCCGATTTCTTTATCCATTACTCGAATATAAAATTTCATAATCTTTGTAATTTCCCAATTTAATTCAATAATCTTCTCTCCATATTTTTTAGACGTTTTGTATTCATTTAAAATAATCATTAACTTGTTTTTTTGTTTCACTAGAAAATTTCCATTCTTTTTATCATCATCTGTCAATTTATTGTAATCTGTTTTTGATATATACTTCATACCCGCCAAATCATTTCTCAAAGGATAGTTGGATAAAAATGAAAAAATTGTAAAGACAACCATTAATTCTTTATCTGAAGGTTTCAGAATTTCTTTTTTCTTAAGATCTCTGTCTCTGATTTCACGAAACATCTGAGCTGTCATTTTTTTGATTTCACTTAATTCAACAAAATTATCTTTTTGTTTATCAGAAATCTTTCCACTCTGTTGATCTTCAAGATATTTATCATTTAATCCATCACGGATTTTTTGATACTCTTCAATTAATTCTGAAAATTTATCATCAATATCCAACGCCAATAATAAAATGATTACAGCGTTTAGCGTATTCCTTTTTGATGTATAATGTTTATCATCTAGTTTTTCCATTACATCTTTTGGTTTGGATAAAAAATCATAGTTGTCAGTATCAAATAGTTTTTTTAATTTATTCAAATGGGTTTCATATTGTTTGATTGAATTTTCTTTTAAATTCGGACGGGACTTTTGAATTTCTTCAGTAATGTTTTCAGAGTTAATCTTAACCATATTATAATTATAGTTTAGATTAATTTTTTAAATAAAAATAACAAAAAAAGATTAGTAATAATTTCTGTCAATAATTGACAGATGAATAAAAGTTTAAGAAAATAAAAATTTAATGGATGGGTTTATGAATTTTATAGAATTTAATATAAATGACAGACTAATGACAGACAGATTAAGCGTTGTAGATTTCAAACATACCGCCCTTGAGCGTAGCGACGCGAACATATTCACAAAAACTTCTCATTACGTCGGTTCCCGCTGGGAAATCACCCGTGATAAATAGATCAATACCACGCTGACCAACACGACCATTTGTTAGTTTGGTTCCCAGAGTGAAAAATTGTCCAGTTAATTCTGTGTCTTGATCGTGTCCAGCGAAATCTCCAGTCATCCCGCCCGCCTTACATTCATCGCTGAATTCCTGTCGGGTAATAAATGGAATACCTTCCGAATTGGTGAATTCAGAGAATAAACGAGCCGAATTATCAATCGCCGTAGTATATTCAAAACGATCATTATATTTAAGATTGTAAGAAGTTTTTTTGACCTGTCCGACCTGTCCGTTCGCGTCATACAGCGGGGCGAGTGAATTGACTTCACCAAGAAGACCATCTTCGCTGACACTACTATCACTTATCATCGTAAGGACACGGGGAACAATTCGGTTCGCCATACCAAGATTTCTAACTACAGATCCCTGAAGAGCCGTCCGACTTGTAGAACTTTCTACCAGACGATAATCAACAAAGGAAAAGTTGATTTCCGGGTTGGAAGAAGCGTATCTTTCCATTTCATCTGTCGCTCCATAGAAAATATAATCAGCACAGAATTTCAGATCATCACGAACAATTTCACAGAGAATATCAGCGGTGGATCCATCCTTGATCTGAACACGTTCTCCCTTCTGGGGGTAAAAAGTTAATTCAATGTTGATTGGTTCATCAATCATATATAACGGAAGCTGATTGACCTTAAGGAAGGGGAAAAGATCTGACAGATCAATCGCCAGAGTTGGATTGGTCTTGTCGTCCGTAGAAATCCTTAACCATTCCGGGATTTTCTTGTCATCCGTATCGCGTTCAAGACCATTATCAAGTCCATACCCTGTCGCTTCAAAACGAGACCCGAGAGTGTAATTGAAGTCGTGAGCGATCCCGCGTCCCGTCATATATAGTTCGCGTTCAAGATTGTTTTCATTTGTGATTAAACTAGATTTGGCGGCGAAAAGATGTCTCCAACTATCAATTTCATTAATCGCCTTGTTTCCAATTTTAAGAACCGCCTTCTTGACAACCTGTCCAACCCCAATGTGGGGCATTGGAAAATCTTCGGTATTGGCTCCAGAAGCGAGTTTTAAACCAAGGAAAATCTTTGAGTGAGAATGTAAAAATCCTTTATTCTGTAAAGTAAAGCGACAAAATCCATCACTGGTCGCCGAACCTTGGTTGAAGACAACCGGTTCAAGGAGATCAGTTTCCAGCTGTTGAACGAAATTAACTGGGATTGAAGTTAGACGAAGAAAATCGGGGGTTAGTTCCCCTTCGCCAAGTAAAGGTTTCGCGGAAGATTGGGCGGAAGTGGTTCCAGCGTCCGGTTCAGTAACATTATCCATTTTTATATAAAATACTAATATAAAAAAATTTAAAAAAAATTATAAAAAAATAAGGTATAGATAATAAATTTATTGAACAACCTGGACGCCGTTTCTATTATAGACAAGTCTCGCTCCCGCCTTGATAAAGATATAGACGCCGATCGGATTATCAGCTGTCAATTGACTATCAATACTTACACCAAATTGTTCCATAGAGAAATCTTCACCGCCGCCAAGACCATATTTCACACCAAGACCCATTATGGATCCACCAAGCGGGATGTTGTTGTAAGAAAATTCATCCGTAATCGAAGTGGCCATATTGTAATCGCGGTTCATATTGGCGGGAGAAATACTGGTCCTTGTCATACCATAATTGGGAAGGACAGCGTCCATTAGACCCTTGATAATCTGGGGATCCGGGAGTTTGGTGTCTTCATTTCCAACTTCTTCAATATTGGTGACATAATCAAAATCGGCGGGATATTTAACACCACCCTTAAGGAATTGGACGCGTTTGATCGCCGCTAGAGCGTTGTCGTCGGTCCCAACTCCCGCTGGGTAAGTTGTCGCCTGTCCATCCTGTGTGAGAGTATTAATATTTGAAACCGGCATAAAAGTCAAAAACGCTGACTGAACTTTAGACAGGGCGAGCGAATATTGGATCTGGGCATTCGTTGAATTAATACTGGTATATAGAGAAGTGATGGTATTGAAATCAAAAGTTCCTTCACTGGCGGGCGGAGTATCACCCGGAGCCATAATTTCACAAGTTAATTTAAGGTTGGATAATTCATAGTGAGCGTCTCCAATTCCGCTCGTGGAACCGGCGAGTTGAAATAGAACATTACTATCGGGTTGGAGTAACATTTCAATCTGAATACCGCCGAAAGCGTCCGGTCTTAAATCTATCATATTCCCAGACTGGACGAAACCACAGGGTAAATGGGCGGAGAAAGTGTTAGTCTGGGGAGCGGCGGTGTTGGCACTTTCCATAACAGATTTCCTGAATGTCGTCGGGTTCGGCTGAATAAGACAAGTCTGGGATAAATGACCAAGTTGATCGCCCTGGGCGGAACTGGTTAATCCAAGATAAGTATTCATAAATTTGGAGTAGTGGCGAATACTTTCACAAATCATTTTGGATCGGGACGAGCGGATCGTTAGAGTATCAATAAGATTGTAAATTCCAAGGCGATTATTCATTGTGACGTGATCACCATTGGTTAAAGGAGTTGGCGTCGCTAGATTATCCTTGAAGGCAGAAAATTCACCAACAATTCTGATGGATCGTGGATCCAACATTCCATTCTGGGCAGAAACAGAAAACGACAGAACGGGAAATCCGTTCTTAAATGAAACTTTACCATCCGCCGGAATATTATCGGGGCGAATTTCAATATAGCGTGAAGGGGAATTCATAGACATATTTTATAATATTTATAATATAAAATATTTAAATAAAAAATAAATAAAAAATGTTTTGTCATTTTTTGACAGACATATAGAAATTAATAGTTTTATACAACAACTTCAACCGAATTTTCTTTGAGAACTAAACGCCTTAAATGGAATACAAATGACTGGAATAATTTCGGTTTTTCTGGAGCGTCAGGAGCGAGATATTTAAGATTTACAGCAAGATCTTTTCCCCTTAAATCCATCACACCATTCTGACCACCCGCCGAGAAACCACGTCCAAAAACGAAATTGTTCTGGAATTCACTGAATGATTTCGGTTGGATCATACTATTATCTAATACTTTTTCAACTTCATAAAGATGATACGCGTCAATCGCCTTCTTTGTCGCGATTTTCTTTGTGGAGATTTCCCTTGATGGGACCCGTTTCCCGTTGATTACAAACTGGATCCCCGAGAGACCATCACAAATTCCCGTGTAAGCCGAGCGGGTAGAAGCGAGACAAGTGTCTTCAGGATTTTTCGTCGCTCCGGATGAATTAGAATAATTGGTTCCCTTGATTACGTAAGTTCCAGAACCCGAAATCTTCTGGGCAGATGTATATACTGAACTATCCTGTGGAATAACCAATAGAGATTTCGCTCGAGAATTCTGAGCAAAAATCTGGAAAGATACTTGGCGATCACTCGCTAAAATACTATGTTTATAATTAGTCAAGGAAGGAATATCAAATTCAATCGCCTTACCTTCACGGACCTTCTGTAACATTCCTTTTTCATAACCGGGATCCAACTGGACTTGACTGACAACTAGATTGACATTTGATACTTGGTATGAAACATCATAAGAAGTTTCATCAGCGACAGATACAGAATAAAGAACATAATCACTGGTGATTGTCTTGGACCCCGCCTTGACGCTGGCGTTCTGGGTAGTTACTTCAATAAGACCCGCCGAAGCGTTCGCCCCAGTTGATAGATTGATCTGGGAAATAGTCAGCGGGACATCGCCGTGGAAAGCCGTTGTGGATCCATTATTATCCGCCTTACAAAACATAATCTTTTCACCAACTACAAATGGGAACCGACTAACGCTCTCCGATCCTTTCAGATTGTTGTCATAACCAACAAAAAATGAAGTTGTTTCAGTTCCCGCCGCCCAATTGTTGGCGTTGGGACTTTCACGACCATTTAGCGAGTGGAAGTGGGGATTTAATGGAGTTCTTACGTCGCGAATTACGCTGTCTAATTGTTTCACAACATCATCCGCTTCAGCGAGATCTATTTCAATATAAAGTCCATTTGTCATACCGACGGGGAAAATAGTTTCAGAATTAGCAAAAATTCCAGTGTGAAGTGGGAGACAAACTTTGGCGTTTAAGAAATCGCTGTCTTTGTAAGTTGTGGTTTGATTTCCGCTAGTTTTCTTGAAATAAGCGTTCGTGATGGTGTTCGCCATACCAGACTTGGAAGTTCCTTGGGTTCCGCGATTTTCAGGAGTATGACAAGCACATCCTTCACGTAACGCTCGGACGCCTTCAACATTTGTATCTTTATCATAATCATATTTCACAGAGACATAAGATGAATAATCCGAAATCTCTTCCAGAAGTTGTCCCCGGGAACCATCCATAATTCTCAGATTTTTGATTATAGTCGAAGAACACTTATCTAACTGGAGACGGGTCGGGGCTTTACCGCTCGGGAGAGAAAGTTGAACATTGAATTCAAGATAAGTTTCCTTTCCATCCATATATTTGGTTGAAGGATCAACGAAGATCTGGACCTTCTGTCCGGGACTATACGATAGACCATTTTCAGAAGGAACAGAGATTTTCGTTTCACCAATTCTAACAGAATTATCAGCTGACCAATAGTTTGACATTATTTATAATAATTCAATATATTATAAATAATAATAAAAAAAAATTAAAAAAGTTCTGTATGTCATTAATTGACAGATTATTCAGTTCGTCCAGTGGTGATTGTTTGTTGTTGTTGTTCTTGAATTTCAGGAGTTTTTTCATCTTTCCCCTGTTGATCCAGATCCGCCGCCTTTTTATCATCTTCAACTTTAGATCCAATCATATTGAAAGCGTCTGAAACTAGATCAACCGCTCCACCAACAATCGCCGCCGGCGGGTAAAAGGTCCCGACAACATCAGCGATGGATCCGGCGGCGTTAAGAGCGTTTCCGGTTTGTTCTTCCCAGTTGTCACCCGCCAAATGGAAACCTTTACCCCCTTTAAAATCTTGATACATATCAATCCCAAAATTGGTCGCCCCGCCAAGAGCCCCCGCCGCTTTTCCAAGTTTTGTTACTCCATCTTCAGTTAAACCATCTTCAAGTAAATCTTCCATTGAATTTTGAATTTTTCCCTTGGATCCACCAAGAACAGACGCTTCTTCTTCGATAGAAGATCCACTGGGACTTCCTTCCGCTCTGGTTGTTTCTCCCGCCATATCACGGAGTTGATTTTCACCCATCGCTTGACGTAATGGATCATTTTCTGTCGCTGATTGTCTTAGAGTTGAATTTGTTTCACTTTCGGGATTTGATTGGGTCGCTTGTCCCTTCGCTTGTTTCGCTTTGTAAGCTTGATATTCTTTGATCGCTCCCGGCATTTTTGATCCCGCCCATAAAGTTTTTCCGGTGTCTAACGCTTCTTTGATCGTTTCCGCCGTTTTAGTTTGTTCTTTTATACCTTGAATTTGATTTGTTATTTCATCATTATGTTGTCTGATCCTGTCATTCATATCTCTGACAGATTGACTTCTCATATTACCATTGGCGATCGCTTGACCTGAAGTTCCATAAAGATCCATTTTATTTATATAATTGATTAGATTAAAATATTTAGATAAAAAAAATAATTAATATATTTAAATTTCATCTAAATCTAATTCATCCGCTTCGTCGCTGTCACGTGTCGGATATATTTTTTTTTCAAATCGAATATACGCTTCCGCTGGATTTTCAGATAATTTTAAATATAAAAATGAATAACGATCTTTCATCGCTTCATTATATAATTCCATAAATTTCTTTTCACCACCAACCATATCCCCGTATTCTTCCGCTATTTTTTGAAGTTCTTTTGAGTTCTGTTGTTTGTGGATAATAATATCAGTGGCGTTGTTTCGGATCATACCAGAAACCGCTCGGAAACTTTGAACGGCTATAATATAAAAATCAATGTAGTGACGGAACCGGGTTGAAAAGAAACTGACTTGATTTGATTTTTTAAAATCTTTTGTTAATACATCATCCATAACGAGAGCGTAAGTTGGACGATCTTCTTTGTCAAATTTGGATTGTTCTTGTTTAATTTCATCTATCATCTTATCTTCGTAATGATCTAAACAATCAAAATGTTTTGATAATATTTTTCCTTTATTATCTGTGTGGAGAGTTGTTGAAATGAATTTAACAATGTCAAATTTATCTTTATAAAAATCTGGATTACAAAAGAAATTCACTAATAGATTTGATTTTCCAGATCTTACACTTCCAATAATTAAACATAAACTCGGCATCTGGGGAAGATTAGAATGAATATCATCAAACTTTTCATTTGGGTCTTCGTCTCTAACTTTTAAAACTTTTGGAATTGATTTCTTTTTTTGATCACACTTACAAACCTTATGACCTTTGGGACATTTTTTTGGCTTATCCATTTATATAATAAATATATTATAATTTTATTTTAGATTATTTAATTTTTTTTTATGTCTTTTGATTAACATTTCACAAAGTCTTTTATCATTTTTGGGTTCATACCTTGGATCCCCACCAAGATTATGATGAACATATTCTTTCAACCAATTTCCTTTTCCCTTGTATAATCCAAACAAAAAATCATCACAAAACCAATTATGAATTTGTGGTGGGAAAACCCAACCAAATAAATCATAATGTTTTTTATGAATTAAAAATTGTGTTGGGATATTTGGATTATCACTAAATCCAGATGAATATCCAATATTTTTATTCTTCTTTAGATCTTTGATAAATTTCCCCAACCATTCTTTTCTTGGATCATACATAATATCATCACCGCCAATTTGAATATATTCAATTCCATCATCAATTGATTTTTTTGTTAAAATATTCCAAACCTTACAAGGATTTCCCTTACAATCTTTAACTGGGATCCAATTCAAAGATATATCTTCAAATTTTTCTGGTAATTCTATATTTGAATATAATTCATCATCATCATCATAACCAATATAAACTTGAATATCAAAATCAGAATTCAAAGGTTTGATTGATGGTAATAAAATTGAATTCAAATAAGTTTCTTCAAATGATTTCCAATCCCGATTTTTACTTGTAGAAGGAACACAAAATGAAATTGTTGTTTTTCGATTTGTCTGATCTTCTGTCATTTCTTGACAGAGAAACTTCATTGATTTAGTTTTAAAATATTCTGAAATAGAAATCTTATAATTGTAATTTGTAATCTTCCTTGGAACTTCTGGAAACATAAAATTTAAATGTCTAACAATTTCACTTAATTCTTTCCAAGATTGAAGATGGATTGTTTTACCATTTGGAATATTATATTTATCCCCTTCCCTTTGATAATCATTGAAAAAATAATTTGGATTTAATTCTGGAGTTTTCTTAATGATTAATGTTCCATCATCTTGTTTTTCACATTCAGGGATAAATTCAACATAATCAACATCAAATCCCGCTATGTGAATATCTTCAAATAAATCTATCGCTAGAATTACCGAAGCCGAACCACTACACCAATTTCTGACATACTTGAAAATAGATCTTGGATCAATCATTAATTCTTCAATAAAAACAATTTTATTTTTTGGAAGATTTTCAAATTCTGGATGACTGACAATTGAGTTGGATAATAAATACATTTGACATTTTTCTTGTTTAATAAATTCAATTACTTCATTATTTTGACAAACAACTCTATCAACATTCACATAATAATCAGGAAACTTATTAATTTTATTCCAATATCTAAACGCTAAACAACAACCAATCCAAGGTGATTTGATTGTATCAAAATCAAAATTTTCAAGTGATTTTCCATTTCCCAAAACTAAACAATTCATTTTATATAATATTAGATTATATTTTTAAACTTTAAACTTATAGATAAAATCATCAATCAATAAAAACTATCCCAACGATTTGATCCATCCCGATATTGATAGCCTTGGGGTTTTAATTTCTGAACCAATTCTTGTTTTGATTTTTCAATCGCTTCTTGTTTCTTTTTTTCCGCTTTCCTTTGTTTCCTTAATGTATCATATTTAATAATCGCGTCATATTGAGCATCTTCTAAATCTTTTTTTGAAAATGTAGTAATTCCCCCCATTGGTGTGGGCGGAGAATTCTTTGGTGTTTTTGGAACTTCTTCTTCATCTACTTCTTCTTTTAATTTCTGGACTTTCTTATATTTCTGTTTTTTTAATAATTCTTTTTCTTCTTTTTCTAAAGCTTTCATTTTCTTTTTTTCTTCCGCCTTTTGTTTTCTTACTAACATCGCTTTTTCTCTGGCGATCGCTAGTTTCGCCTTGTGTTCTTCCGACATTGGTTTTCTGGGTTTCTTTTGTTTTACAGGTTTCGATTTCCGCGATTTAGTCTGTTCTTGTAAATAATCAAGACCATCTTCCATCCCTTCATATTTTAAATCTTCTTTAACTTTATCAGGCATAACACCCAAATTTGGTAAATCAAAAATATCTTCTTTTACAGGTTTTGGTTTTTCAACAATTTCAGGAAGACCTTCAGGAATTTCTTCAATTTCTGTAGTCATAGAAGACGCTTCTTCGTCTTCATAACTTTCAAACTCTTCTTCTTCTTCTCCGCCAAGGTGGGCGGGGATCTCTTCCGCTTCATCGCTTCCAAATTCAAATAAAACTCTTGGTGGAACTTTTTCTGACATATTTTATAATAAATTATAGATAATTTTTCTATAAATTATTAAAAAAAACTTAAATTTATTAAAAATACTAGAATAAAAACAAAAATTTAATCTATTTAGATTATTACCTTTTTAAGGTTGATTGATAGATCAATACTTACATCAATTCTTTTGGTTTCTTTCTGAAATAAAGAACAACTATTGATTGACCAGTTAAAATTTCAGCGTATTGTTCATTAGAATAACAGAAGGAAATATTGAAATCTGAAACAGTAATATCATTAGTATTATCTAAATCTATCCAAACGAAATTCTTTGGTTCAAAAAATAAACGACCGGTTGTCTGGGAACTATCAAATCTTGGTAAGTGACCGATAATTTGAGATTTATTTCCTGTCAGAGCATTGACAACTCGCTGATTAAAATTGTCTAACCTTACAAACATCGCTTGACTTGAAACAAGACTTGGAGCAAAATTGGAATGAAATGTAGTTGGACTTACACTATCTGGCGTGTCAATAACCGCTGGATTAAATCCAAGGATTTGTTTGGCGTTGGCTCCAAATGACATTTGATAAATGTCAGATTGTTCTAAAATCATAACATTATTTAATCCGGTGATCCGCCCAGAACCATCAACCCCAACTTGGGTATATAAAACAGCAGTATTTGATATATCCAAAATTGGACGACTTTCAACTTTTTTACACCATTTCCCCGCGGTCCCCAATAGTTCAAGAGTTTCCCACCATCCAGATCTATTTGGTTTTTTTACATCATAATTAACAATTGGTGGAGTTTTTATGTGTGTGAAATTCATTTTTCCTGTTGTGTTTGAAGCGTTACGACCAATCTCTAATACAGGATGAAGACACCAACAAGCTTGATGGATTGGACCATACTGAGCGTCTTTATCCCCCGCCGCTCCGCCAAAATAAGATGTAATAGTTTCCCAGATGTTTTTCCCGCCGGTCGTGTTTTGAATTTCAACTTTTAATTGTTCTCCCGTTCCGGTAAATCGGACTTTGTCATATTTTTCATCGTCAAGGGGTTTTCTAGCCGATAAACCAGAGAAGGATCCATTTGTATTGGACCAATATTCTATTTCATAGCGTCTGATACAATTAAATGTTTCGTCCCACGCTGACTGGAAACAAACTAATTGTCCCGCTTCATTACGACCGACACCAAAATCCATAAAACCGCCATCGGGTAAATTAAGATCAGCGTCTCTGGAATTATCAGAATAAGAAGGTTCATAAAATCCATCTTTGGTTGGATTAGCGATGTAACGTGATAAACCAACAACCCAAGGACATTGGGTTCCCGAAGCATTAACATTGGCGTGGGTTCCAGAAATATTGACCGTCATATTTCCAGTTGAAAGTGACAAAGGATTGTCGGGGAAAATCGCCGAAGCAAGATCGCTGTTATTAGAAAAAGCGGCGTCTCTTGTAAGTCTTTTATGGGTTGGATCATATACAAAAACTCCAGAACCATTTCTTGGAAGATCATTATCAAAATGTTGTTCCGCTGTAGTTAGAGATCCATTAACATTTGAAGCATTTAAATTCTGATCGTATATTAATTTATATCCAAGAAAATCAAGTCCGGAAGCGTTTCTTAAAATTTCTACCGAAGCTTTATCTTGAAGATTTGGATGATAAATACTATTTGACATTACTTCACCAAGGCGATTAGCGAAATCAGAAATAGTAAATTCTTTTACGGAGTTTGAAATTTCACTTCTTTTCAACATAGCGACCCTTAGCGGGGCGTAAGGAACATCATCAATCTGGGGTGACGTGGTTCCATCAAGATTTAATTTCTTTCCGAAATATTGATAGAATACATTATTCTGACGCGACAAAACAACTCTCCCATCAACATTAACTTTCACACTCTGTAAAGCGACTTGGGAGTTCGCCGGAATTTTATAAGTAGAAGACAATTGATTTCTGAAGGACCAAGCCTTATAGATTGAAGATCGGTTTCTTTCGGAAGAACCATCAGAAATTTGATTAGAACATATTACTAAGGACATTTTATATTTATTGTCAATATTTTATTTATTGATAAAAATAAATTAAAATAAATAATAATATAAAATGGCGTATGGTTCAAAGAAAAAGAAAACAAATATGAAACCTTTGAATTCGAAGGTTCCAACATATAAACAAAATCTTCAACACAATGTTGAACAAGCTCAGAAACCAGAAAAGATAAATCCAAATCAAATATTTGAAGGAAAATCCAAAAAAAAGAAAGTGACAGGAAAAAAGAAAAAGTGACAGAATTAATTTTCGCGATTTTTAAACTTTTCAATTGATTTTATTAAAGTGACAGATATTTAATCAAGTCTGTCATAAAAGTGACAGATCTTTAAATATATCTGTCATTATTGGGGTAAATTCAAGTTTTCAGAAAGTATTTATGGATATTAAACAATTTATACTTTTTTTAATCACCTGTCATTTTTTGACAGATTTTAAATATACTTAAGGATAAAATAATTATATATATTATAGTATATATAATGAATAATATTAATAATCAAATCTTTGTTCCAAAATCAATTGATCACGAAAACATCACTGATAGAGAAATTGAAGCGTATTTTTCCCTGAAACCAATTAACGCTTCAAATGAAGATTATCATTTTGATAAACATCTTGATAAACTACTAGAAGATTATCTGAAAATTTCAAGAAAATTCAACACTCCAAATTCAAAATATTCTTACAAGAAAAGATTAAAGAAAATGATCCTTGTTGATAAGCCAGAAAACAACAAAACTTATTCCCATTTCCTGTCTTGGAGATTACGTAAAATCGAATGTTGTAAAAAACAACAACGTGAATTTATGTTAGATAAAACAGATCACACCAATAATGGGGAAATCATTAAGAAACTTAAACTTGATTTATTAAATAAAGATAAGATGATTGAAGATTTACAAAAAGAAAATCTTGAATTAAAAAAAGAAAATCAAAATCTTAAAAATATAGAATTTGAAGTTCAAGAAATTATTGACGAGAAACTGGACGACGAAGATGTTTATCTTGGTGGATCTGAAAGTGATAGTGATGATGAGCCATTAGAACCAATTGAAAATGATTTTCAAAGTTATGAAGAAGAAGTTGAATATCAGAAAAATCAAGATAAAGAAATCGTAAAAACAAAAGATGAAGCTGTGATTGATTTTCAAAATAAATGTATTTCTGAAATTGATAAATATTATAATCAATATATCAATCTTAAGAATAATAAAAAAGAAAAAGAATTAATTAATTTACAGAATGAATTTTTTGACAAATTTCAAGAAGAAATCATTGATGAATATCTTGAAGAGTTAGATGATAATTTTGATTTAGATTATGATCCAAATAATCAGAATTGTGAATACAATAAAATACAGGAGAAACCATTAGAGAAATTCAAAAACAAAATTCTTTATTAAATTGTTGTCTGATATTTTTCCCATTCTTCCTGTATTTTAATAAATTGTTTTTCATCTCCACCCTTATCTGGGTGAAATTTTAAAATCAATTCTCTATACTTTTTTTTAATATCATCATCACTTGAACTTTTTTTCAATCCAAATGGTTTATCATTTATAGAATAATCATTTGAAATATCACACGAAATATCTTGGAAAAAAAAATCTTGATCGAAGATATTATTTTCTTTGTGTTTAAATTGAAAGTTAAATCCGGAATAATAATCGGGTAAATCATCTTGTTTTTTTTCAGAGCGATAATCAGAATTTTGAAACATATCCGGATATATTTCTGATGATTTCATTGATAATTAAATTCATAGATTTTTATTTGATCAAAAAAACGAAATACAAAAAATCTAAGTTTAATTATAATTTAAATTAAAATGAAAATATTTTTGAAAATTGAAAAAGGAACGGCTAAGAATAAAAAGTGGAAAGCGATTTTTTCAGACGAAACAGGAAAAAAGATAAAAACTTCACAATTTGGAGACGACCGATATGAAGATTATACCCAACACAAAGACAAAAAACGACGAAGTAAATATAGAGAGCGTCATAAGAAAGATCTATCTTCGGATAACTATATGAAACCCGGTTTTTTGAGTTATTACATTCTATGGGGACAATCAACATCTTTAAAATCTAATATTAATAGTTATAAAAATAAATTTAAATTAAAATAATATATATAATATATTAAAATGAATTCATTCACTGACATCAATGTGATAGAATGTAATCGATTACATTCTGAAGAAGCGAAATCAAACAACAATGAAAATTTCGCTCTTTGGACAAATAATCTCCAAGACATAGTTCATTTAAATCCTGGAGATAAAGTATCAGTTCAAGGAGCGATGGTTTCTGAAAGGGGGGCGGGACAAGCGAACGCGATAGAAATTAAAGGGGAAAGTTTGGGAATTCAAAAAACTTATGACACAATTAAACTTGAAAATGTTGTTGTCAATGAAGGAGTTTCAAAAAAAAGAATTGATAAATCAGATCAATTAAACGCTGTATTCACACGAGAAACAAGAGAAATTTTTGACAATGTCGGAAATATGGTAATCAATTATTTTGTTCCCGCCAATGGTCATAACTATATTGATTTACCCCATCGCTGGTGGTATAGTGAAGTAGATGCTGGAGAGACTTCAGTTGATAGAGTAAATTATACAACACAAGACAGCCAAGCGAAAGGAATGTCCTTGGCGGATCCTTTTGGAATGTTAGACGCCGGAGCTCCGCCCGACGGACCCGATAGATGGGAATTATATGATGATTATTATCAGATTGGCGTTTCAAATAATAATTCTTCATTGAGTAAATTAAGAAAAGATAATTCAAGATACACAATTATGATAAGGGAATATACTTACAATTCTTCTTATTCAGCGGGAACCGGTGTATCAGATAAATATAAAATTCCGCCAAGATATGTAAGAGAACCAGAAAATCATACATATCACACATATTCAGAATTAAAAGAAATAGAAGTTCCAACGGGTTTTAATTCTCCAGAATATTTGGCGACTGAAATCACAAGACAACTTCAAAACATAGAAAAAACAGACATTTTTGATTACAGAGATCCAAGTGATGAAACTCATAATCCATACACACCGGGATTTCCAATCAGTATCACGAAATCAATATCAACTGAAACTTATAAACCATTCAATGTCGCGGGTTACTTGGTGGGACCACCAGATGAAGATGTTCCAACAGATCAAGAAGTTCTAATGAATTCATTTATCAACGCTTCAACTGATTTGACAGATGGTTGGGAATATTTAAATCAATATAGCGTCATCGCTTGTAAAAGACCAGAACTTTATGAAACTGGAAGAGCGATCAACAGATATCCAAATCTATCAATTTCCAATACGCTCGGATGTTATTTACACTCCCAATCAACTGGTGAAAAATATGTCCTTCAAGTTAAATATACAGATCTCCCAATTTTACTTGATTTCAAAAATTTCATTGAAGCCCAAGAAAAATATCCAGAAGTCTTCAACATTTTCTCTGATACTAGAACTCCTTACAACGCCAGCGATAATATTGATAATTCAAGATATGTTCATATTAACAGATTTAAAAACGCTTCTATGACTTTATACAACGGATCAAACGTCACCACAATTCAAGAGACAGCGACACTTGGTCACGGGGGATATTCATTTCCAACTTGGAATGCTTCAAAAAGATGTATGAAATCAATTCTATTGCCAATTCAATATGATCCAAGTCAAAAAGATACTTATTATGAAAGACCAGATGAAAGTCTCGGTGAAAAAACTTATGGATTTATTGGAAGATCGCCTGATGATTATATTGTTTTATATGGGACTAAACATAATGGAGTTGGATCTACTTTATTTAATACTCTAAAAAATGGAACCACTATCGAAGAGACAAGAAAAATTGGTTTTGATCAACATTTTTCGGCTCCCGGTATGGCGTATATTCTTCCCTGTGATATGCGACCAGATCCATCAACAATAGTCGGAGCGAATGATCACACAGATCCATTAAATACTAACGGACCAGATATTAAACAATTACTTTTTGATGATCTTCTGGCGTTCAACCCCGCCCGACTTTATTTTGGAGCGACGGCTCCCAGAATTAATTGGAATGGAGCGAATTTCACAATCACTGATCTCCACACTCCATTGAACGCTGGTAATATATTCACAGCTCTCAATCCATCAGGTAATCCAATACCCACCAGAAATACAGATGGAGAAAGCGATGTTGTTTATAAAATAAATCCAAGAGAAGATTATTGTGATTTCACTCCAGCGAGAAAACCTTATGTGAGAGATGTTTCTCTGACGGGTTATAGTAATCCCACAAAATCAATTGACACAACCGAAATGAATTCAAATTTAGAAGCGTGGAGAGTTTATGATAGTCTAACTGGGATTATGATTACGGATTTTGGTCTTAAAGAAACAGAATGGAAAACTTCATTGTGGGGATTGATGGGTTTCAGTTATAAACAATTCCATAGTTCAACAAATACAAGAACAGCGACAATTGATTTTAATAATGTAAATGATTTATCAATTATCACAACTAATTCTCAAATAAATGAAGGAGATACGAAAATCTATACCCAAAATATGTTTGGAGTTCCTTTATTCTATAATAGATTACCTTACGGGGGAGTAATAGAAGACAAGAACGGGGCTCAGGCTGTAAGATATTTACCTGAAATCATTCAAAAAACTCAAAGTATGGAAATCATAGCGGATAATTTACCAACTAGAATGATCCGTGGTTATTATACAATAAGATCAAATATTTTACAAGACACTCCATTCACAGGGGGAAAAGTAAATAACACAACTATGCCCATTATTAGTATTGTTGATAAAATTAATGGAGACGGAGATTTTTATTTTCAACAGGAAAGTTCATTAGAATTCACAATCACTAAACCTTTGAAATTGGCGTCATTGACTTGTAGTATCCACGATCCGGATGGATCATACGCCAACGTCAGCGAACAATCAACAATTTTATTTAAAATTCAAAAAAATAAAAATGTAAGTTTCAATGTCATCCAAGAAATTCTTCAAGAAGAACAAAAAAAAAAATAGTTTATTTTTCATTTAAATTAAAATATTATTAATATTATAAAATGGTTAAATCGAGCGATCGTCAAAGCGTAAAAGTTCTACTTAAGGAAAATGACAGATTTGAACTAAGGAGATTTATTAATGTAGTTTGGACGGAAGAAGATACGGCGGAAACTTGTTATATTAAATTATTAAAATTATATCCAGAAAAAAAAATCTATGGTCCAATTATAACTGATTATGGAACAGACGAAGAAGACTGGGACAAATATTATCAAGAATAAATCATTTGATTTAGATGAAAACGTATATGAAGAAATCATATCTATTTTAGCGAAAAACGGAAGACCAGATTTAATATCAGAATTAAGATCCAGTCGGGATGATGATTATAAGCCAACAAAAAAAGAGAAAAAAATAAAAGAATATTATGAATATTATGATGATGGAGTTGAAGAAAGTTATTCTTCATCTGATGTGTCAGTTGATAAAGATGGATTTTTATCTTTAAAATAATTAATTTTCTCCAACATTTCAAATCTATCTGGAAATTTCTCCTTAAATTTTTCAATATTATTATTTTTAAGATAATAATGATAAGAACATTTTGATCTTTGTAATTCTTTATTTTCTTGATAGTTACATCTTCGATTATCCTTGTTTTTTTCATAATACTTTCGGGATCTTTCCCGATTTTTTTCCATAAATTCTGGATCCTGTTTTCGCTTCAGATAAATCTCCTTATCCTTTTCCCGTTGAGTTTTATAAACGTTTAAAATATGTTTGATTTGATCATCATTATATTCCATTATATATATATCATATAGATAATATTTTCTTAAATAACTTCTTTTAAAATGTCCAACATTTCTTTTGATAGATCAATTGGTAATTTATTATCATCTTTAGCGAATTGAAGTTTATCAATTGTGTTTCCCGCGTGTTGAACACAACACATCAATTTATTTATATCAGTTAAAGCGACATTTTTTTCGTGTCCTTGGAAAATGTTTGCTCCTTCGCCTTGACTATTATTTTCAAATTTACAGGAAGCTTTATAAAATTTCTTTGTCATCATCATAGTCGCTTCGTGAATTAATTTTTTTGTATTTCCACAATCAATCGCGTGAATTGAAAAGTTTTTTTCTGACATTGTAAAAATCATTTTATCAGAACCAACACATCCAACTTTATTTGATTTTAATGTTTCATAACTATGAGAAATATATTCCGGAAAATAAATATCATCATCATCCATAAAACAAAATATTTTTGTTTCACATTCTTTAATCAAATCATTTCTTTTTTTTCCAATAGTTCTCTTCTGTCGTTTATTGACATATTTAAGTTTCATTGGATGAATTAATAATTTAAATTCATCTATATCTTTAATGAACTTGTCTTCTCCGTCATCATCAATTATGATTGTTAATTTATCGTGGGGATAAGTCTGGGATTTCAAGTTCATTAAAAATAGCGGTAAAAATTTTGATCTGTTCCAAGTTGGAACTAAAATTGAAATTGGATCTGGATCTGTCATTTATATAAATACATTATAAAAAAATAATCTTAAATTGAACTTAATAAAACCATCCACTTGAAGGTTTCACATATTCATCTTCAATTCTCTTTTGTTTTTCTTCTTCAAGTTGTTCTCTGACTTCTAGTTTCCGAATATATTCTTTTATGTGAATTATTTCGGTTTTAATTCCCTTAATATCAATCATTAAACTTTCCAGATTTACCATCACTTCTTCGATGGGTTTATTTTTTGAAAATGAATGACTAGACATCTTTATTTATATTGATATTATTTATTGAAAATAAAAAAAATATAATGTAAAATAAATGGTTTTAACAAATAAAAATAAATTCAATTTAAAATATAAACAACCCAAAAATGAACCAAATTCAAAAAAAGATATTAGTAACAAAACCGGAATTCCAATGAGAATATTAAATCAAGTTTTTGATCGTGGCGTTGGAGCTTACAAAACAAATCCAAAATCTGTCAGACCCAGTGTAAAATCCCCCGAACAATGGGGAATGGGTCGCGTTTATTCATTTGTTATGAAGGGAAAAACATATAGAACAGCGGACAAGGATCTCGCGGATAAATTAAAAAAATTAAAAATCAAAGGATATATAAGATAATCTATATTATACATATAAAAATACTTATGAGCGAAAGTGAAGGACAACTCCAAGATTATTCTGTGGATCAACTTGCTGGTGCTGTTGTATTGGTTCTCGGGGCGATTGCTGGTCTTTTACAAGTGATATGGATGTCGAAATGTCATTGTAAGGTTAATTTATGTTATATTTTCAGATGTGAAAGAAGACCACCAACTGAAGAAGAAATGAAATCATTAAAGAAAAAAACGGAAGAATTGAAAAACAAAAAACCAGATAAAAAAGTTAAAGAACCGGAACCGGAACCAGAACCAGAACCAGAAATTCAACCATAATATGTTTATTAATATATCTCTATTAATATGTCTGTCAATAATTGACAGACTAATCAAAATAAATAATAATTGGATCATCTGGTGTTGATCTTCTGATTGTCATAATTTTTAATGTATTACCCTTAATGATATTTTTTTCATCAAGTTCTTTCTGAACCTGTGGTGAAATCAATGGTTTGAATTTTCTTCCACCAGTTTTAACATCATCATTTATCATACGACAACATCTTCTGACAGATGGTATGTCTCCGAATTGTTTGATGTAATCCATATCATCGATTAATTCTTGATAATCTTTGTATTTTGTATATCCAAGATCATAGTTATTTTTACAATATGAAATTATATATTTACATATTAACATCACATTGTTTTTTTCCTTAATAGTTAAAATCTTTTTTGGATTTTTATTTGTTAAGAATGTAATCAATTCAGTTTTATTTTGGATCTTATAAAAATTATTATCAATCTTAAAATCTGTCATAATATACCCAATCAATTTATCTTGAAGATTTTTCTTATTATCTTGATGGGAAAACTGAATTTTTAAATTCAAATGATTGATTACATCAATCAAATCTGTTTTCGAATGTGATTTGTGAATAATCATTTTATTTATTACATATATTTTAAATCATCGTTTTAAACTTAATTAAACCATATAAAGACATATTATCATTATAATGTATAGATAATAACAAATAAATTTAAGTTTAATTCTTAAAAAAAAAAATCTTTATTTAATATAAATGGTTTATACTAAGGGAAAAATGAAAGGTCAATTGACTACAGCGGAAATAAGGAAACTGATTTCTGCTCACAACAAACTCTCTAAGATTACAATTCCCCCGAAATCAAAACGGGATGATATTTTAAAAATTCTAAAAGATAATGGATTTTCTGTAAATCACGAACGCCAAAGATTAGAACAAATTAAAGTTCAAAGAAAAAATGTAGATTTAGAACAAGCCAAAGAAATAACAAAAAGGAAACCCAGAGCGAAACCGGTTCCCAAACCAAAACCAAAACCAAAACCACAACCCAAAGAAGATGAAGTAAGACCCAAAGAAAAAGTTGGGAGACCAAAGGTTGATCCGAAAAAAATTCAAGTTATTGAACCAAAACCAAAACCAAAAACAACTCTTAAATTTAGTAAATTAGACAAAGAACAATTTGATGAATTATATAAAAGATTATCATTACCGGGATCCGGTGTGTCTATACAAACCAAAAGAAAAGTTTTAAATGAATTAATCAACTTGGAAGATTTTGAATTAAAAGATTTATCTCAATCCGATATAGAAAAACTCCCACGCGTCCTTAAACTATTTTATTTTAAAGATAAGATCAAAAGTGGTTTAACAATAAAATCCAAAAAAGATTTATTGAATGTGATTGGAAAATTTTTGGCTGAAATAAATAAAGAAAAACCAAAAGAGAAAGTATTAGCGATTGAAGATAAACCCAAACAAGAAAAACCAAAAGAAGAAAAACCCAAAAGAAATTTCAAGATAAATAGATCTGAAAGGAAAAAACTATTGGGACAACTTATTGATGATACTGGTGGGAGAATGATAAATCTTCATAAGGTTCTTGGAATTAAATCAAGTGATGAAACTCCTGAACTTGTTAAAAAGAAATGTAAAGAATTAAGATTAAAATTTCATCCAGATAAAAATAATGAACCAGATCAAGATAAATTTAATTTGGTTCAAAAGGTTTGTAGAATTTTATTGGAAACACAGGAAATCATTCAGGATAAACCAAAAGAAGAAAAACCAAAAGAAGAAAAACCAAAAGAAGAAAAACCAAAAGATGATGAAAAAGAAAAAGAAGTCAGAGATTTATGGAAAAAGATTTTGTTTCCAGAATTAAGAACTGAAAAAGACCCGAATAAATTAAAAAAATTATTTAATAAGGCGGTTAATATATTGGCCGATTACAAGGTAAATGTATTAAAAACTGGTCTTTCTAAACAGACAGAAGCGAAAAAGATAAAAAAGATTGGCGGCGGGTCTAATTTAATAAGTAAGTTTATAAAGGGGGATAAGGTTAATAACGTTAGTATTATGGGAGTTGATATTACTGATTTATATGATAAGGAACCGGATAAACCAAAGGTTGAAAAACCAAAAGAAGAAAAACCAAAAAAAGAACTAAGTGTTGGAGATAAAATAACTTTTTTTCTACCAAGTGATAAAAACATTAAAATTGATGGAGAAGTTGAAAAAATAAACAAAAATTCATATACAATTTCATTTGAAGAAACACCTGAAATAAAAGAAGCGATAAAAGGTTTCGTAGGTTATAGATTTTTTAAGAGAGATGGAAAAAATATTATAACTAAAACATATACAGGAAAACAACTTTTAAAAAACAACAAGGAACCGGTGAAGCCTTAAAGAAACCGGATAAAAAAGAAATGTCTGTGAAGAAAATATTTGATAGTTTAGTTGAAAATTCAGATGAAAAAATTCTCCCATTCCACGGCGTTCCCAGTTCATCATTCTTAATGTATTCTTACATATTAGAAAAAAACAAAAATGATTGTTCTATTCCTGCGGAAATCTTAAAAAAAAACTTTTTTAAAAAAAGTTTGAAAGATTTTGAAATGACGGATTTTC
>Ga0181393_1000163_pt1 | contig 23855 bp, 36 predicted proteins | sample 16SPOviralmetaG_FD_130122 | JGI IMG/M metagenome (GOLD analysis project Ga0181393, IMG submission 130122) | Marine viral communities from the oligotrophic San Pedro Time Series (SPOT) site, San Pedro Channel, CA, USA - 16 SPOT_SRF_2010-10-21 | ecosystem: Environmental > Aquatic > Marine > Strait...
GGGTCTGATGTGATTAAACAACAAGGATTGGATTTGATAAAATCAGTCGTAGCGACTTGGTGCTCAAAAGCTTTAAGCATAATAATTGTCCTTTGTTAATTGTTAACTGTTAACTGTTACTTGGTTTTACGTTTATATAAGTGCATGATTTGTTTAGTATATTTAAACAGAAATAGCCAAGCAAAGTTCCGTCTTTAGAGTAAACTGGCTCTAATATTTTATTACAATCTGGGCAAGGCGTAGTTGATTTCATTATTTTATCTCAATGTCAGGGTCTATTCTAACCCAAACAAAGTGGATAAAGGGACTTTTTCGTGATAATTCTATGAGTAGTTCTTCTCTGCGCATAAATTTCTTCATGCCAAATAGAATAATTGAAACGATTAAGCCACCGACTAGGGCCGCCATCATGCCGCTGTATGTACCAGCAAGTGAGTACATAAGAACAGCTGTGATGGCAACGTCAAAGAATATGTCGTATGAAATTACTCGGCGAATGCCAAATTTAAAACATAGAAGCAGCATTCCTGCTGCGCCAATAAGTCCTGCAAGCATCATAAAGTTTATCTCCTATAAACAGTAGTGCTGAAAAAAGTTCAATGATTGTTAGAAGTTGAGTCATCGTTGCTCCTTAGTATGTAACCGAATGCGGTTACACCTACAATAATTGTAGCTAGAATAAACAGTTCAATAGCGTTAGCTATCAGTGATATTGCTACAATTATTGCGACTAAGGGCAAGAGTATTTTTAGAAATGTATTCATTTGAATTACTCCGTTGGTTTACATCGTAGCCCCTAAGAGTTAGGAACTTCATGAATCCTTCTGTCGTTGAAGTGCAGCGAAGTTCACTATACGACAAGTTATGCACTTTTGATAATAATATAAAGTCATAAAGATGCATTGTTTTATTCCTCTAGATTGTAATGAGTTGATGTGTACGTTGTAAGAGGTTGTATAGAAGTGCACCAATCAGTTGGTATTGCATGCACACCTCCGCCGTATTCATCTCCTTCGATAGTACTCATAATAATTATTTGTTTACTGTCTTGTGATACAATCCACCCCACGCTTTTGCAAACTGCTAAGTCATGTTGTTTTATGGTATCTAACTCGTGCCAACCGCCCTCCATTTCAACGGCGTCGTTCCAAGTTATTAATACTAATTGATCTTTCATTAAGTAACTCCCCAGACGCATTGTGGTTCGTCGCCTTTTGAATATGAGCACCATCGGCAAGCTGTTTTGCTTGGTGTTGGATCATATCGAGTAGCTGTTGTCATTTTAATAGCGCGTCGGTGAATGCCTGGCATAAAGATCATTGCTTGATCTCTAGTGTAACTTTTTATTGTCGTTTCACCTTTGTCTAAATACCACATTTCTGTTTGTATATAGTCTAGGTGTGGGTAACGCATAAAAGTACCAATAGCATAAAGAAGGGCCTGCTGTCCGTGACCTATTTCGTTTCCAAATTTTTTACCAGTTTTATAATCAATAACTCGAGCAGATGTCTCGTCTTGGTTAACAAGAGCATCAAGTTTAATTCTAGCCCAAGTGTCTTTACCAAACCAAGCTACAGGTTTCCAATCAATACTAAAGCCCCACTCACCTTCGAGTTCTACTTTAGCTTCATCGTAAAGACGACGTAATGTTTCAAATTCGTTTTTAAATTTGTGTAAAGTATCTGGCATTTCACCAAGTTTACCGTTTACATAATCTTCAGCTTGTTGGTGTATCTCGGTGCCGCGTTGTGCAGCGGGCCCGGATTCTTCGCGTATTTTTTTTACTTTAGATATGTATGTTCTGTAAGCACATTCTTCAAATGTTTTTAATGCTGAGTAAGACCAAGCTGGTGTTAGTCCTAATTCGGTTGGTTTTTCTAGAGGTTTATCTTTATCAGGTCTTGTATCTTGAGTAAGTTCAATCATTTAGCTAATCCTTGATAGGTATTAGCTATTTAGTGTGTCACAGTCTCGAGTAGTTTGCCATCTTTTTCAGTAAAGTATGTGGCTACTAATTGATCATATTGTTCTTGATCTATGTTCCACATTACCTCTACGCCTTTTATTGGGTTTGAATTTTTACTGCCAACCGGGCGTTTGCGGATACGTTTTACACCGTTTCGTTCTATCTTTTTAACAAACTCTCGTTGTGACAGACGTGGTGTTTGTTCTGTTTGAACGTGGTATATAGTTCTTAAGTGTTCTGTAGGTATTATTGAGTAGTCTTCTTGGGTTTCTTTTATCCAGTTTTTGATTACTCTTTGAGCAGTCATAATTTCAGAAGCATTAAAAGTATTGCTAACTGATACTTCTAAGACATCTGCAAAGAATCCTATGTTGCCGTCTTTTAGTGCAGCACAAAACTCTTCTAACAATGACATAGTAACAGTCTTCATAGCTGTTTTAGCATCATTGTTTATACATGTACGTACAAGTTTGTTTTGTACTTTGAATTCTTGTAACACACCTGCAAACAACAGCAACTCTTGTTCCAGGTCTTCGATGTGTTCGATTACTTCTGGATATACTTCTTCTAGTTTCTTTTCTTGGCGAGGTGCAACGTTGTAGCGCCGGTCCCCGTCTTCTATCTTAACTGCGTCTGGTCTGTTAGTTAAGAATATAAAATTAGTGTAGCTTGGTAGTTCGTGTTGGTTGCTGCGCATAGCTCGTATTGCAAGCGTCTTCTCTGTTATTTGATTCTTTAGTTTGTCAGCCATTTTTATAGTGCCAGATGCTGAGTCTGCCATACGAAACTCGTCAACTATTAAGAACAAAGCTGAACGCATGTATAAGTTGAATTGTTCTTCAATATTTTGCAGCGAACGCATTGGCACATGTTCGTCGCCAAAGAGAGGTTTAAGTATATGACTGTAGAAGATACCTTTACCTGTACCTGGGACACCTGTCAGTATCCAGGCTGTCATTGCTTTTGTTTTAGTTTGATATACATAAGCAAGCCAGTTTATAAAGTATTCAAATTCTAGCTCGCCGTTGCCAAGTATGTGAGATATAAGTTTGTATGTAAGTGGACAATGCTCAGACATTAATTTAGCTGTGCCAACTTCATACTGCTGCGTTTCTTTAGCAGCTAACATGTATTTTGTTTTACGATACATGTTTACATAATATGGTGCGGTGCTTAAATTTACAGCCGGGCTTTTATCTGTGGGATCAAACACAACCCTGGCGTCTGGTACAAACGTTGGATTGGTTCGTCCGTGAGAACGCATAAACCCTTCTATTGATGTTTTACTTGTTGGTATAAGAGGATAATGCTCAGTAAATTGATTTAGGTTTGGGTCAAACAATCCATTGTAGTATGTGTCAGTATAGTAATCGCGCAGCACAATTGGCTGCACAGCACGTCCCGCTTCTTTTATTTCTTCCTCATATGTATCAAATACAGATAAGTAGAAATCTTTGTCAGCTTTCTCTATTTCAAAGATAGGTTCGTCTTTAAAATTATACATGTATGTAGGATCATTAATGTTAAAGTAATAAGCATTGCTGTCACCACCGTTTATGTTGCAGCGAATGTAAGGGCTCGATGATTCATCTGCAATAGTGATGGACATTTTGTCTGGGTTAGTTAGTATTTCTTCTGGCTTATTGTCTACTGTTGCTATTTGTATGTTAGCTTTTACTTTTTTAAATCCTATGTCTTTTCTTAACTTGTTCTTTAACTCTTGTCCTTTTTGAAAGCAAACTTCTGGGCTGATGCTGCCCATCATTGCTGCAAGGTTTATTGACGACGCACTACGTTCCACCAAAACGACCCGCTCTAATTGGGGGGAGAACGGATCGTTGGTGGCTTCATCAAACGTAGGAGGAGCGATGAAGATGATCTTCGAGTTGTCAGCTACTGATGTGTCAAGTGGATACTTGAGGGCATGGCTGTTGCTAGACAATTCGAGTTGGGAACTAAATAGTTCCGAAGTATAGTTAACATGTTGCAGCCATAACTTAACTGATTTGGCTGGCATTGGTACGCTTAATAGCATAAAGATGTGTAGAGATACTTTAGTCTCTTTAAGTCCTAAGCTAGCTGATGCTTGTGCAATGTAACTTATGTTTTGCATTTCTTCGGGCAGATTCATAATTATCTGCTCAGCCATAAACTCAACATCTACAATAGTCAAATTTGCTTTTTTAGGGTTGTAGTTTGGTAGCACGATGCCGTCTAAATCTAAAACTAATAGGCTTGTATACGCCGCCCTGTCAGATAACCCAGCCCTGCTTTCGTTTAGGATAGGACGTTTTAATGGGCCCTTTAACATGCAGTGCCCTTTGTTACCATGATCTATTATTAGATCTTTTAGTTCTTTCAATCCGTCTTTTGAGGTCGGAATGTTATAATGATGGGAAGTAACTGCTTTAACGTGGGGGTATGGAGTAAAGGTGTTGTCTTTTTTATAGAGCTTACTAAGCCTGAGACCGTTGCTGGCCTCTAAAAATGTAATATCCACTAGATCCTCCTACGAATCTTTTGACTGTTTTTTATCGTAAATTTCTTTACGATCTATATATACTTCTTCGTTAGCATCAAAAGCCAATCTAACTTGATTACCTTCTATTTTTATTATTTTTATAGTAGTAATGACGCCACCATAATCATGGACGATTATTTCCTGGCTTGATTTCCTTGTTAATACTAGTCTGCTCATTTGGAGTAGCATACATCGAAACCACCCTCCGCGTCCAATGGTAATGCAGGGGCCCACTTAGGTTGTATGCACATAGCATAGACTAGAGCATCCATGTTACGTTGTGCATCCTCTTGGGGCCCTAATGCAATGATCTCATCGTGTACAGTTAGCACAATTTTTAGCTCGGGTAATGACTCTTCTATGCGTAACATAGCGTCAGTGATTACTATTCTGGACAAAGCTTGTACAATGTTCTCGGTGATACGACCGCCCCAAGTACTTTGTCGTTTGCCACCAATTGTGTAGAAATGGTCATTTCCCCATATTTCTAAATTGGGATACCAAAGAGACATGCCGTTCGGCAGCACAATACGGCTGTCTTGTATTTCAAGGCAAGCGTATTTGTTTACAAAGCAAAACTTATCAGCTGTTTGTTCAAGTAAATTTGTAGCTCGTTTCCAGAAGCTGGATATACCTGGGTATGTTGTACGATACGTTTGCACGACGCGTTGGGCTTCGTCCAGGTCCATATTGATGCCAGCTGCTTTGACTGTTGCTTGGAATTTGTCTGGGCCCATGCCGTAGCCAAGGCCAAGGATAGCAGTTTTGCCTACAAAACGCTCAGTTGGGTTGTCGTGCTTGTTAATTGGTTTGTCATATATAACTGATGCGAAGTTAGAATATACGTCAACGCCATCCTTGAATGACCGCAGCAGTTCGTGTTCACCTGCTAACCATGCAAGCATGCGAGCTTCGATGTTTGACAAGTCAGCTACATACACAAACATGTTATCAGGTGCGGTAAGTGCTTTACGTAGTATTGAACCACGGGGTAGGTTTTGTAGGTTGATTTTTTCTGTACCGCCAAAACGACCAGTGTGTGCTGCGTAGTAACGAAGAGGTGCAGGCATGGTCCCTTGAGGTGTGACTGCATCAATGAAGCGCTGCGCCCGGGTCTCTGCAATGCGACTCTTGACTGCAGTGCGTGCATCCCAGATGTGCTGCAGTTCAGGGTACATGCGTTGCATCTGTTTGAAACCAGGGTCGTTCTTACCAAAGGCTGGTATAGTTTTGCCGGTGCGAGGACTTACTTTAGTAGCTGGTGTAATGTCTATAGATTCTAGGTGTTCTTTGAATTGTTTATCGCTGCCAAGGACCTTGCGGCTAAGGCCAGATGCTTGTATAATATTGTCATTCCTTTCGATTTCTTCGTCTCGGTACTTGATTAATAGATCACGGTCCACGGTCAGCTGTGGCTCGCAGAACATGCGTGTTGTCATGTCTATTAGCTTGAGTTCTTTGCGTGGGAATTTGTAAAATAATTCTTGGTAAATGGCATATGTTAGATCGACATCTTGTATACAGTATCCTGCTATTAATTCTTCTATATCCGGGGGTAGGTCTCTTACACCTTTCGCAGTTACGAGCTCATCTCCCTTACGCATTGACTCATCATCAGGAAACAATCGAGTTGCCACGTCCTTTAAACGGGCGCTCTCGCCAGGATACAAACCGCGACTCATTGCAGCAGTATCAATATACATCCTAGGTACTAGTCCGTAGTATTGAGTTAGTATGTAAGCATCAAAGGGTGTGTTGTGGCAAACTAAGTCAATAGATGACCAGTCAAGAATGTTAAGAAATGTTTCAGTTTCGTCTTCGCCGTACCATTCTGTAGGGCCATCTCCTACTTTGATGCCAACACCCCAGACTTTAAACCGTTCGTCCTTCACATACTCCATAGTGGACATTTTAGTCAGACTAAATTGTGGGTCGTAATAAGTTTCAAAGTCTAGGGTGATGAGCATATCAATATCCTATTGATCAAGTAGGTGTACAAGGTCGTGGTAATCCCAAAGAACGTATTTTGTAATATGTTCTTTGAGGAAACCTTTCATGAGGTCTGGACGGCCGCTAGCTGGCACTCCATTGGCAGCAGTAAAGTTGTAATATAATAGATCCATCATGCCTCCGGGCTCTAATATATTATCAGCAATTTGCTCAGCAACGAATGCTAACATAGTTTTGTTGTGATCAGGTGGCATTTCTCGTTCCATGAACATACGAGTTAGCTCTTCGATCTGTCTGTCGTAGTCATTGACGCCGTCTGGTTCTACCCAGGACAAAGGCTCCTCATCGAGCCCAGGTCCTGATTGGTCAAACCTACCCACGATTTTCTACCATCCAATGATATTTCTTTGGAAGTTGATCAATAGTTAATGGGGCTTCTGGCAATACTTTGTCTAAAGCTGCTAAGAACTTAAGTGTGACAGGGCGTTGCTTGTAGATAGTTTGTTCAAACTCACCTCGACTGATACCCATTTTTTTGTACATATCTACATGACGTAGGTTACGTTGCTTCATTCGAACTTTAACTTCTTTGTAGTTGAGATACATTATGCATCCTCCATGTAAGTGACAGTGCCCCAAGGGGCTTCATGTTTTTCGGTAGAGACCCAAAGAACTGGGTACTCTGGTTCATCTCCAAAGTCGTTTGACTCTAGATCGGTCAAGTAAACAACTGCTACCACGTCGGGGTAATGTTCACTGATGTAATCAAAAGCGGGTGAGAACCTAGTTCCGCCACCGCCTTTGAGTTCTGGTACATACTCATGTGGGTCACAACCTTTGTCAAGCGTAACGGCATCGGTTACATCTGTGTCACATTGTAGTATGTGTATAGCTTGTGGAGCGCATTGTTGCATGACGGCAGCAGCTTCGGACCAAAATGTCTGCGCATACTCGACGCATGATCCACTTGTGTCGAAGATAACTGCAATCTCGCCCAAGCCCTCGGCATACATACTAGGAAGATACTCGTCTTCAGATATGTAAGCACGGTTGGGTTTGCGCCAGGTGTAGTCGTCGTCGATCATGTCAGTAAAGAAGGGCCACATGATTGTGCGCCAGTCAATCTTGGGCTCGAGTGCTGCGCCAACAAGATCAGAAAGACTGCCGGGGAGCTTGCCTGCTGCACGGGCAACTTCCGCTGCTTGTTGTATTGAGATGTTCCAATCAGCCTCGAGTGCTGCACCGGATGTAGGTGTCAACGATCCCTGTCCAGGGTCCATGACCAAGCCCCACATAGGCGGGTTCTTTCCTTTTGATGGTCTGTCGTCGTCACCTAGCATGTTGTAAATTGCTTCGGCTGTCATGTCACGATACTGTTCATCGTGTATACCACCGTCAGGTAGTATGAAGCCTTGTTCCAAGAGGTGTAGATTGATTGCATGATCACAAGCAACGTTCCATAACTCAGGGTCTCGTTCGCCGCGACGCAGTGGGTGTGATAGTACACAATGCATTACTTCGTGGGCGACAAGACCTAGGGTCTGATGGCTTGATTGTTTTGCAATAAACTTTGGGTTGAATACCAGTCGCTCCATGTCGGTACCAGCGGTTGGTATGTCTTCAGTTTCTACAAGTTTGAGCTTGATAGCCAACGTGCCAAAGAACGGTTGTTCAATAAGCAAGTTGGCACGAGCTCTGGTCATTTGATCGTAAGCCATCATTTCCATAGTTACAGTCCTAGTAAGTTAGATGTGAGTATTGCTTGGTTTGCCTCCGTTGCATCGAAGTCAACTTCTTGACGCACCGTTGCAGCGCGTTCTTTGCGTGTTTGTTTTTGATGCATTTTCTGTATGACGTTGTCAGGAAGCAGCTTCTCGATACCAGGCCAGGCTTCGATTGCTTGCTTGACTGTGTTGCAGTTGTTGAGAAGAGATTCAATCTTTTTGTCAAACGTTTTTCGTTTTTCGTTATGTTCTTCGCGGGCTTTGTGATATTTGTCAATTATTCCATTGGCTTTTTCTACGCAGTCAGCTTTGAAGTCTGTCGTGTGTATACCACTAGACCAACCATTGTTCCACATTGGAAATAAACGTGGAGTGTCAAAGTTAACTTCGAAATACGATGCGTCTTTTAGCCTGTGGTAACTTTGACGTTCACCGTCTCTGTCAAATGATGGGCTGCCTGTTATAAATCTAACAGATTCTTGTTTTCGAGTAGCGCTATCAGCCATAATCTTAGCTGTCTTCCATGTATTTGTATCTAAAGTAAATTGAGCTAAAGATTCAAGTGCTGGTGTAGCATTGTTGATTGCTTGTACAAAAGGTGAGTCAAGGTATGCATTGTGAAGGAAGTCTTTCTCTTCATTTGTTGGTTTTGTAGCGTGGTTTACGTTGTCCCAAGCTATCATTGCTTCACGATTGAGACTGTGTCGTAGTTCATTAGTCATTCTTACTGATGCCATGGTGATGTCCTCGGTTGATTGATGAAGGCCCGTTGAGCGTGTAAGGTAGGCGAAACCTTTGCAAAGATCGGCAATGCACACGTTGTAACTTGACAGCAATTAAGCAGCTTATCGGCCAATATTTGAACTTCGCTGATGAAGTCCCGCGTCACGCTAAAAGATGCTGGCGGAGCTTCCGAAATAGCCTCCACCCCGTCCCAGCTTACGCAGTCTCAACTACGGATTTACAGTTTTCTCTAAGTCGTTTGTTTGCAGGGAGTGATCCTGCTCCTCATCGGGTGACCAAACCCCGACTAGCCAGTTACCACGCTGGCACGCTGGTTAGACCAAGACATTTGCGTTGTCAGCTGTCCACTGTGTGAACGATGCGTGCTGAAGCAACGTTTTGTCTTTGGCCAATGAGTCACGCACGACGATTACCTGGTATTCTGCAGGCATGCGTCTTGCGAATTGCATTATCGCTTTGAACGTCGTTTGATCTGCACGGGCAGCAAGTGCGCCGGCTACTGCAAAACAGATAGACGTGTCGGATGGTACAGTTACAGATGATGGTGCGTTGATGCATTTGTCGATGTCAGGCATGTCATTGATCATCTTTTTGAATGCAACGAACTCACCGGCAGGACCGTCGCCGATGAGCGATGCGCAACCATAAAACTCTTCATCATGTGTGCCGCCGAAGAAAGGCAGCTTGCGATTGAGCATCTCCCATGACCGGGGCGTGGGGAATGCAGCTTGCGATACGTCCATATCATGTAGGAGTTTAGGACGGTAACGCAAGAAGGCAGTGATCGCCGGGTCAATGCCTGCATTCACGGCCCACGCACACCAGTCATCGATGTTGGCCTCGAGGGTGTAATGCGCAAAGCGGTTCTTGACCGGAGTGGGCATCTCGTTGACCGCTGCACGATCAACTGACCTGTTGCCATTGGCGACAATTACTGTGTTGGGTGGTAGCTTGTAGCTGCCGATTTGTTTGTCAAGGATGAGTTGTAACAAGCCATTCATAGTTGCTTTACTTGCGTTAGGCAGCTCTTCGATGGCCAGGACAACAGTGCCTTGGTAGTTACTATCGGGATAATCTTCTGGTATACCGTAGCGAGTGCGGTATGTGCCGTCTTCTTGCTCAACTACTTTGAGGCCGCCGCGTATGTCAACCGGGTCAAACAGGTTGGCACGCAGCTCGTATAGTTTTGCATTGAGTTGGCGAGCGATGCTGTATGTTACTTGTGACTTACCAACACCTGGTGGGCCCCAGATCATTGATGGTATGTCAGCTTTGGCATTGGCCATCAGCTCATTGTCGAGTTGTGATGCACGGATTGTACGCATGTAAGTCTCCTACTTGGTTGGTTTATAATAAATCTAGATCAGCTGCAGCTTGTATTTCGTTTAAGTCTTGTATGTTATCTAGCGCTGAGTTAGCGTCCATTAACAGTAAAGATACGATAGCTAACAGGATATCTGTTGGGTTGTTTTTGATAGTGTCAGTAAACCAATACCAAAAGTTTCTTAGTTTTTGTGTCGCATTAATTGTCTGTGTCATCTGTCATTTCCTCTTTGCCATTTGTTAATCGATTGAAGATTGCATCAACTCTGTTGATTTGTGTTGCAATTTCTACTTCTGTTTGCAGCAGAAATATTTCGTTTTCTGTAACGTCAGCAAGTTTGCCTGCAACAATTTTTTCAGCTATGCCGTGTAGCACACTCTCTTCGTATGCGTCGTTTGGCATTGCTTCTTGTAGTAGTTCGTTTAATTCATTCATCTGCAAATCCCTCGTCAACTAGTGATTGTTTAAGTTCATCAATTGCGTCTTGTATTTCTTGTAGTTCTTGCTTGTTTTTTTCACGGTGCAGTATTTCATTATAATCGTGTGTTTCTTTATGTAGTCGCTCGTGTTTGATTATCTGTTGTACATCAGACGCCGTTAGTTGTGTTTCTGCTGCTTCAGTGATGTCTTCTATCGCTTTAGCTAGTCGTTCAGTGTTATGTGCTATAGCTTCGAGCCATCTGACCATTACATGTTCATACATATCTCACCTCATTATTGCTTGCATCATTTCGTTTAACATATATCCGAGTGTTATCCATACGACAACATCTACCCAATCCCAGTCGTTCATATTTACCTCTGCACGCTGTAAGCCCTGGCTCTGAAAAACCCCACTAGCCGAAGCTAGCAGGGTTGGTTAGTTAGAACGAAGCTTTTACTTTGTCGTTGAACTCGGACTGAGCTACGTCAGCGTTGCGTTGAACGTTGACTGGCTTGTGTCGTTGCATGTTGAACTTAGCATCGCGAGTCATGTTGTTGAGAATGGCTGCGCGAACTTGTCGTTCATTGATCTCGTAGTCAGTGCCGTAGGTGGCATTGATGTCGAGAAGAATGTCACGACATAGCCGCCATTGTCTGCCCAAGTATGGGGTAGATGACTCAAGAGTATCTTTGAAGTTAAGCTGCTTGTCTGACAAGTTTGTCTTAGAACAAATGTCATCGTAGGCTAGGCAATTTTTGCACCAGTCTGCGATCAAGCGATTGGCTGCACCAGCAAAGCTGTACAACATGCCATTCGCCGGGCGAGCTGAGTTACCGCTTGCTGCGACATGAGTCGAAGTAAAGAACGGAACTAAGAAGTCAATGCCTGAGTCTTTCTCGCTATTGTAGTTCTCGATGTCGTCGTCATGCGGAACTTGCGAGTTAGCTGCAGTTTTGTAATACAACAAAGCTTTCTCAACGATGTCCTCTCGTGGAACGAGGTTGCCGTTGTCGTCAAGACGATATGTATCAAACAAGTAAGCTGGATAGTCAGCGGTATGCACAAGTCGAGCGGCTGCGCCGTCGGGATCTGCATTGGTATCTTGAGTGTACATGTCTTGAGTTGTTTCTTTAGCGTATACAACTTCTTTAGTTTCTACTTCTGATGGGTCAAAGTGTGTGCTTTTCATAGTTGTGTTTCCTGTAGTTGATTAAGTTTGTCTTCGGTTTTTTCGAGAATATCTGCAGGGTCTTGCGCTCCCTCTTCGTTATCCTCTGGCTGTCGCCATGCTTCTGACAGCATAAAGCCTGTCAAAAATTCTCTTCGTGATAGTACTCTTGGTGGTTCGTTCATATGCACCTCCTACAATGCATGGTTAGTAATAAGGTGTATGTATTCACCAGATGGTCATAGCACTTACACTGCGGGGTGGTACAGATTTACGGTCTGCCCTACTGATGCTCAGGTGATCAAGCTTCGCACTGAATACATACAATAAAAATTAGTAAACTGATGTTGGAAATATGGTGGTGTACAAGCCCTGTTCATAAAGCGCTTCTTGCATATCAAGTGCTCTTGAGAAGGGCAGGTTGACTGCTAGATGTTGCGAGGGGTGCAAGATCTCTGTTGAATCTGGATGAATCCTACTGACGTCATCTACGATTCGTTTTATGTCGCTAAGGCGTAAGTCTGCGAAGCACTCTTTTCGTGCTCCGCTGTTGTTTAAGTTTTTGATGGCGTCGATTCGAGCTTTAGCGTCGTAACGGCCTTCTCTGTCGTCGAAGTATCCGTCTAGTCCTATAGCTGCGACGATCCAGTTACGTCTTTGTTGGTAGTCTTCGATTGTTGGTAGTTTCTTTATGTTCATGTTTTAGTCCTTTAGTTTATTAATAACTCTTACTTAGCCTATCGACATCTGCCGAAGGCAGTGTCGCTTACTGTCTAGTGGCACGCTGTGAGCAGCACACGGTAAAACCAGGAATAAAAAAAGATGATGGCCTGTCAGGACTCATCATCTTCAGTTGATACTGCTGTGATTGATGGCTTGTTATCTGGTGATAGTATTGTGGAGCCAGGATCCTCTTGTTCCCAACGTTCCAGAGTGCGGTATGCATCTTCCTCTGCCATGTACTCGGTGTCGCGTGACCATGGCTGTGGTATGAACATGTTGCAGTCCCAATCCCACTCAGTACATACTTGTCCTACGTAGTAGCCAGCTGCTGAATGCATGACGCAGTACGGAGATACTTCTAGTATCACGTCGGTTGCGTCAAAATCAGATATGACTATGTTGTTTTGAGCTGCTGACATCCAAGCTTGGGTATTAGTATCGATCATTTTGTATACTCCTAATATATAATTAATAACAGACACCAGACATATCGCCAATTGCCGAAGGCAATGGCGCATCTTTTATCTTTTAGGATCTAGATGATAAGACGGACTGGTTTGTGGCACGCTGAAAGCGCACGCTGATAGGTTTATGCGAACTAAGGGCCGAAGCCCCTAGAATGGTATGTCTTCATCCCAATCTTCGCTGCCGCTAGGGATGAAATCGTAGGCGAGAATGTCGTCTTCTATAGCATCGAGGATGTTCTCAAATGTGCTGGTCTCTTCGCAAGTCAGCTCATCATTGTCTATCGCTCGGCGTATAGAAGCGGCTTCATCTATGAGCTCTTGAAGCTCAGTCGGTATTGTATTCATAAGCTATCCTTGCCCCTAGAATAGAGGCTGTTGTGGGTTATCGTACTCGACCAAGCGGCCAGGTTTATCCAAGGCCTGCATGGTAGTGATCATGTTGCGAGTGCCAGGTGAGCTGCCATCCCAGAATGCAACGAGTGCATCTGCGTGGCTGGCCATGCGGGCATTGCGCTCGTAGCCAGCGGACTTGCCGTATCTTGCCCAGTTAGCTGGGAAGAGATCGAGTTGGCAGCCGCGCTCTTTGGCATAGCGTTCGCCAAGTTGATCAGCGCCGCGTGCTGTGCCGCTGACAATGTGGACAGTGGCTAGATCTTTGTTAGCTAAGAGATGATCAAGCTTGCGCTTAAGCAGATCGTAGTCGTTGAAAGATCTTGAGCCTGCAACAATAACTTTGAACATAAGATGTACTCCATTAAGTAATTAATAATGTTGAATTGACATATCGACTGCGACGAAGGAGTCAGTCGGCAAAGGGATGGATAGAATCATTAGCCCAAGCAGCAGCTCGTACTAGCACATCGCCATGGCATGGTTGAGGGGAGCAGTAACAAGCTAGTTGCTTGCCATGCAAATCCGCTAACCTACACATAAGTTCATAGCCAGTTAGATCGTGCTTTAAACGATTCCAAAGATGGACTCTATACTTTGCTATAACGTCCTCGCGAGTGCCATCAGGCCCGATGCGATATGGGTTACCCCACTCGCTACCTCGGCCGATGTACACAGCGTTAGGAACTTTATCTTTAACATGGACTACAGTAGCCATAAGCACCTCTTAAATAATTAATAACATTGAGTTGACTTACCGTCATTTGCCGAAGGCAATGGCGCTAGAAGTATGTAGCTATACCTAAGCCTTGCACTATGATCATTGCAAAGCCTAGACAGATTGTGAAGATTGCTAACGCCTCTGCGGCGTAAGACAGCGTCTTCCTAAGCATCCGTTGTCTGCGTGTAAGCAAGCGATGCTTGCGTCTGTACCGTGCTGATACTGCATAGCGATTCTTATTCATGATCGTCTCCTCCAAAGTATGCTTCTATGAGAATGTAGATAGCTAATGATCCAATGATAAAGGTTGTAGTCATGGTGATCTCCAAAGTTAAAGGTCAAGTGCTTCGATGAAGTAGCGGCCATCTCTGCGACGGACAGAGTTGATAGCATCGTGATGGTCAAGTTCTGGGCAGCATTGACGCATGTTGATGTTAAAGCGAAGGCTTTTCATACCTTCTACGCCACGGGCATCCAGGCTAGCGATCCAGTGTGGATTGACGACTTCATACCACGTTACGCCTACGTCGTGTCCACTAGTTGAGTTGTTGTTAGTTACTGTGTGTGAAATCTTTTGGATGTTATTCATGGTGATCTCCTAGTTTGTGCACCATTGAGTGGGTCTGTGCACCATTTCGTGCACCATTTCGTGCACCATTTAGCAATCGTAAGTTGTTGATTGCCATTTGTTAATTGTGTTTGTGCACCTTGTGCACCCTTTTTTTAAGTTAAGTTGTAATTTAGTAGTATTAATAAAATAAAGGTATATATATAAAGCATGTACGAAAAATGGTGCACATCGTGCACAAGGTGCACAGATGATTGCAAGTTGTTGATTGTCAACTGTTTATTTTCGTGCACCCAAGCAATTGCAAGGGTGCACAAGGGTGCACAGCATTTATTAGTTGTTTTCAGGCCGTCCTTGCTCGGCTTCGCGGTCGTCGCAGTACTCGTTCCAAGCCTCTTGGCGGAACTCGTTGTCGTCTTCAGGGTAGAAAACTCTGTCGGAACGGTTGTTCCAGACATTATTCATGTGGTTGAGGATGGTATTGTTCTTGAGCAACTGCTCATTGAACTCGATCTTGCGCTTGATCTTGCGCATCTCGATGGCGGTAAGTGCGAAGTGCGCTATGGCAGCGCCCATGAGGCCAGGTAGGCCAGCGATTAGGAAGTTGATGAAGTATAGAGAGATGATTACGGTAAGTTTAAACATGATGAACTCCTGATTAGATAATAGACAATAGACAATTGGTAAGTGATAGGTGACGACGGCCTAGTAATGACCGTCCATCTGCAACATGATGTCCGCATAGATGAGTGCGTTCATGTCGTGAACCAAGTCACCGATGGTATCCAGTTCGAAGACCACGAGTGCACCCACAACACCAGTGATGATGGCTGGGTTGTTTGCGATTACTCGGATAGTAGATAGGATGCGTTGCTTAACAGATGCTTTAGTAATAGTAGGTAACATAAGATGTACTCCTGATTAAATAATAAACAATTAATAACATACATATGACATATCACGACGCCGAAGGCGGAGTGTTTTTTTGATACAAGGTTCCAGGGGGTAAATCTGCAAGAACAAGGTTCCAAAGCAAAAAAGGGTGCGGGGGTGTGTCTGTGGGTACAGGTAAAACAATGCGTGAGCGATTCAGATTACTTTTTCAAATTTTTTTTTCTGCAAATTTTTTTACAGCGTGTATACTCTAGCGCATGTCAGATAAAAGGACGTGCGCAAAGTGTGGCGTTGAAAAAACGTTGGACGCGTTCAGAGCGAATGAAGGCAAGCGCACAATAAAAACATGTCAAGACTGTCTGGAACTGCGAAAGCGCAGGCGCCACAGTAGCTCTCCCGCCGCATATTTAGCCAATCTAATAAACCAGTCCAAATACCACCGCAACAAACTACAAGAAATAGAATACAAACTAACTAGCGAAGATTTAGAAAAGATTTGGGAAGAGCAAGAAGGCAGGTGCGCTTTGTCAGGTGTCTACTTAACACACCACAGAGACGGCGATGGTGCAAAAGAGTTTAACGCGTCGATAGATCGCATAGATCCCAATGGTTCTTACACAAAAAACAACGTACAATTGGTAGCGTACCGTGTAAATTTCTTAAAACATACCCTTTCTGAGGATATGTTGTACTGGTGGGTCAAAAATATCCACGATTTCTCTTGTGACTAACACATAACTAGGCTAACATCCAATACTATTATGGAATTAGAATACGATATTAACTACTTCTTAGCTATAGAAGGTCTAGATGACGCAGTTATAGGCACTGCATCTAGCACATCAAGCGGCCAAGAGGTATTAGCGTACGATTTTGATCTAGCTGTAGAGATTCTACAAGCTCAAGACTGGTCTAAAGACGAAGTTGAGGCTTGGTTAGAGAACTCTATCCCTGATGCTGGCACTAATCAGCCAGTTTTTGTCTACAGAGATGCTAATGTTAGAGAGCAACTTAGAGAAAACAAGCGAGACAAGCGACTTCTCAACTGAAGCCGAGCTGTCCCACACAGAATTTCAGTCATTTATGCCCTACATGGGCCTAAATATTAACGACCTTACTGTCCAACAAGAAAAACTAGTGCAATTAGTGGCCAGCGGCATGTCTGTTGCCGCCGCAGGGCGAGCAGCCGGTTATGCAACGCCCAATGCAGCGCGTGAAGCTGCACGGCGACCCGCTGCAGCGAAGGCTTTAGAGTTCTTACGCGAAGAAATGCGCGAAACCGTAAATTTTAAGCGCGAAAACGCGCACATGATGTACATGGAAGCGTACACATCTTCGGCAAACGCCACAGAAATGAAGAACACTGTAGATTCGCTAGTAAAATTGCATGGTTTAGCTACACCTGACAACTCCACACAGATAAATATCAACGTTCAAGGCACAAAACAACTAGAACGCATGTCAGACGCCGAGTTACTAAAGCTAGCTGGACAAAATACAAACTATTTAGAACCATCTTCGGAGGGCTAATGGCCACTACTAAGTTGTATAACGCCAAGAACCCTAAAACTGTCCAAGTCGGACGTAAAAAGCGCAAGAAAAAGAAAGATTGCGGCTGTAAACACAAGAGGTAATTGCTATGCCAGGAACTAACAAGAAAAACCTTAAGAAGCCTACTAAACTAACTGCGAAGCAAAAAAAATTGCCTGCGTTTTTGCAGAAAAAAATCGCCCAGAAAAACAGAGGTAAAAAATAATGGTCGCACCATTAATAGGTGGCATAGCCCAAGGAGCAAGAGCAGTATCTGCTTACGGTAAAACACCAGCCGGTCAAAAAACTCTTAGCAGTTTAAGAAGAGTAGTATCTAGCTCTGTAAAAGCTGATCGGATGGGGGAACAAGGTAGGCAGGAGAAACTAGACATGGGTAAAGATCTGGCTGCAAAAACAGTATATGCAGCGACAGGCTTTGATGACCGTGATGCAGCTAAACTCGAAAGCATGATCGGGCAGGAATATAAAAGAGATCCTGTAGGTGAAGCCCTTTCAAATATGGGTTTAGTAGATAAACAGATCAAAGACCCGTTTGCTGAAGAGTACCTTAAGATATTATCCGAAGGTAACGACATGCAAGCCAAAGGGGTACTGATGCAGAGCGAAAACACGTTCTTTAGTACGCAAGATGCTATAGACGACCCACTCGAGTACATACTTAGTTTAGAGATACCAGACAGTCCGCAGGCTACACAAAAGGTTGCCCCGGAGAAAGGTATGTCTGTAGGCATAAGTAAACTTAGATAATTTAGATAATAGGAGAACATAGTAATGGCAGATCCACGTTATATAGTAGTAAAAGAAGTAGTAAAAGGCGTAAGCAGATTGGTTACTAAGGCAGTTAAGCCGAAACCTAAGCCGAAACCTAAGCCGAAACCTAAGCCTAAGCCTAAACCAAAAGAAGAATCTTTAGATAATGTGGGAAGAATACGTGCGGCACGCGATCAAAATTTAAAAATACAAGAAATGCAGAAAAAGCTAAACGCACAAAAAAAGAATGGAAGTTAATAAACTAGAGTGCGTAAGGTGTAAGAACCTGCACCCTGAAACTTTATACGCCGGCAATGACCGGCTTTGTGTTTACTGTAAGGCCGATGATGCAGAAAGAATCCCCGCCCCCAATGAAACGGGCGAAAAAAACAACGAACAACCAATTGAAGCATCAGTTGAGGAAAAAGCAAAGGCTGAACTCGCGCTCAGATTTCTCACGAGAAAACGTCTTTTGCCATTTGTCGAGCGATTCAATCCAGACTACCAAGCAGGATGGGTCCACAAAGACATTTGCCAGCGTTTGGAAAAATTTTCAAAGGATGTGGCGGAGAAAAAGTCACCACGGTTAATGCTCTTTATGCCGCCCCGACACGGTAAGAGTACTTTAGCTAGTGTTGCATTCCCCGCATGGCACTTAGGACGTAACCCGAGCCACGAGTGTATCAGCTGTTCATACTCAGGCTCGTTAGCTATGACGTTCAGCCGTAAGGTTCGTCAGCTATTACGAGAAGAATCGTACAAGTCTGCGTTTGATACGCGACTTGATCCAGATAGCCAGTCTGCCGAAGCGTGGTTAACAACCATGGGTGGCGGATATGTAGCTGCAGGTGTAGGCGGCGGTATCACAGGTAAGGGTGCACACATACTCCTTATCGATGACCCCGTAAAAAATAGGGACGATGCCGAATCTCAGAACGGCCGAGAGGCTAACTGGGACTGGTATACGTCAACCGCATACACACGTCTTGCCCCTGGCGGCGGCGTGTTGGTAATCATGACGCGATGGCACGATGATGACTTAGCAGGACGATTACTAAAGGCTGATGCCGAAGGAGGTGATCAGTGGGAGTTGGTCCGTTATCCAGCAATAGCGGAAGAGGACGAAGATTATAGGTCCACGGGCCATGCTCTCCACCCAGAACGCTACGATACAGAAGCGTTAGACAGAATACGAAAAGCCGTTGGCCCTAGAGATTGGTCAGCGTTGTACCAACAAAACCCAGTTGCCGATGATGGTGATTACTTTACAAGGGACATGATCCAGTACTACGACTGGGAAGATGTAGATATGGACCATATGCGTTACTATTGCGCATGGGATTTGGCGATAGGCCAAAGAGACCGTAATGACTACACAGTAGGTATGGTTGTAGGCGTAGACCAGTGGGACAACTTGTACGTGGTAGATGTCATACGCGGTAGGTTCGATGGCTTTGAGATAGTAGAAACCATACTAGATGTATATGAACAGTGGAAGCCATCTATAATAGGAATAGAAAAAGGCCACATAGAGATGGCACTTGGCCCATTCCTAGAGAAGCGAGTAAGAGAACGTGGGTTAACGCAGGCGTACTTTAAAGATCTAAAGACAGGTCGCCGAGATAAAGAAGCCCGAGCAAGAGCTATACAAGGTAGGATGCAACAAGGCATGGTTTATTTGCCGAAAGACGAAGTATTTACTGGGCCACTGGTGGCGGAGCTATTACGGTTCCCCAACGGCGTACACGATGACCAAGTAGATGCTTTATCTTGGATCGGCCTTATGATGGCTGAGTTTAGTTCTTATGTAGATACAGTAGATCACGTACCATCTTGGAGAGATCGTCTAGACTATTTAACTAAATCTGACCGCAGCAAGTCTGCCATGAGCGCATAATATGTATAAGGACAAAAAGAAGAAGCTATCCCCAGGCGAAGAAGAACGTATATCGCGTGAGCAGTGGGACAGGTATACAAGAGCTAGAGATAACGGCCATCTAGAGTTTGTAGACATGGCAAAAAAATGCGACGCATACTACCAAGGTGAGCAGTGGGACTATGCAGATGTAGCTAACCTTGACGCTGAAGGCCGACCTGCATTAACAATCAATACTATCCTACCTACAATCAACACAGTACTAGGCGAGCAGTCTACTAGACGCGCAGACGTACAATTTAAAGCTAGGCGGAACACAGACAACGAAACAGCCACAGTGCTTACGAAGCTGTTTATGCAGATAAGCGACAATAACAAGTTAGATTGGATAGAGAACCAAGTGTTCAGCGATGGCCTTATTATGGACGGACGCGGCTATTTCGATGTACGTGTAGATTTTAGTGACAGCACTGAAGGCGAAGTGCGTATAACAGCTAAAGACCCCCTCGATATACTTATTGACCCCGATGCTAAGGAGTATGATCCTAAGTCTTGGACTGAAATATTTGAATCCAGGTGGATGACTTTAGAAGAGCTAGAAGAAGCCTACGGTAAAAAAGCTGCTGACAAGTTAAGGTTCATAGCCGAGAACGGCAACACCTACGGTAAAGACTCTGTAGAGTACACTGAGACCCGCTATGGCGACACTGACGACAACTTTGATTATGTTGGTACGTCAATACCAAGTGAAGACGAGTACCGCATGGTTAAGTCTCTACGCATCATAGAGCGCCAGTACCGTAAGTTAATGCGCAAAGAGTTCTATGTAGACCCTACTTACGGCGACCAACGACCAGTTCCAAGCGAGTGGTCAGAAGCTAAAACTAAGAAGTTCGCTAAAACACACGGGCTAAACATCATAAGCAAAATGATGAGATGCGTACGATGGACCGTCACATGTGATAGGGTTGTTTTACATGATGACTGGTCACCTTACGAAGATTTCACAATCGTCCCATTCTTTGCGTTCTTCCGTCGAGGTAGACCTTTCGGCATGGTGCGTAACTTATTATCACCGCAAGAACAACTAAACAAAATTGCTTCCCAAGAATTACACATCGTTAACACTACCGCTAACAGTGGGTGGATGGTTGAGTCAGGATCATTAGTGGGTATGACTGCTGATGATATGGAAGAGCACGGCGCACAGACTGGACTAGTAGTCGAGTACAACCGTGGTTCTAACCCACCTGTAAAAATTCAACCTAACCAAGTCCCTACTGGGTTAGATCGCATAGCTCTCAAAGCACAAGAGAATATAAAAGCGATAAGCGGCGTTAATGATTCGATGTTAGGTACTGATGCTGCAGAAGTGTCAGGCATAGCCATTCAGGCGAAGCAGAACCGTGGTGCAGTAATGATACAAGTGCCACTTGATAACTTGCGTAAGACGCGTCAGTATCTAGCCGAAAAAGTGTTAAATATAGTACAAAGGTTCTACACTGAAGAACGTGTCATTATGATTACGGACGAAGATGATCCTATGAAGCCTAGGGAGGAGATGACAGTTAACGAAACTACTCCACAAGGCGACGTTATTAATGATCTTACAATAGGCGAGTACGACGTAGTAGTGTCTACCGCCCCTGCTCGTGATTCGTTCGACGAGATGCAGTTTGCAGAGGCACTTAACTTACGTCAAGTAGGTATAGCCATACCTGATGATGCTGTTATAGAATATAGCCACTTAGCACGTAAGGCTGAACTAGCCACTCGTATACGAGAACTCACCGGCCAAGAACCACCTACCCCAGAGCAACAAGAAGCTATGGCACAACAACAAGAGATTCAAATGCAACAAGTACAACTCGAGCTTGCTAAGATGCAAGCAGAGGTACAGAAATTGCAAGGCGAAGCTCAACTCAATATGGCTAAAGCACAGGAGACTGTTGAAATCGATCCCCAACTTAAAATGGCTGAGCTACAAGCTAAGCTACAAATGAAGCAAGAAGAACTACAACTACGTAGAGACCTTTCTTCTGCTACTAACCAATTAAGAGCTTCTCAATCTGAGCAGCAGGCAGCAGCAAGTATTGCAACCACAGTTTTGAAAACCACAAAACCCGCAGATAGACCACCAGGAGAGTAACTATGTCTGAAGTTGAAAACGAAGCCCAAGCACCTGAAGAAACATTAGCTACCATGCCCGGATCTGATAGTCACCCTATGGATGATGACCAGACTGGTATGAGCTTAGATTTTTCAGATGTGCCCGAAGAAACTACGCCCGAGCCCGAGCCCGAGCCAGTAGCTGCCGAAGCTGAACAAGAAGAAGTTGAAGCTGAAGCCACCCCCGAACCAGTAGTTGACGAGAAGAAGGAACATATGATTCCTAAAACTCGTCTTGATGAAGCGTTGCAAAAACAAAGAGCCCTGCAGAAACAATTAGAGGATATGCAGAAAGAGCAGTTTGTTGCTCCAGCAGAACCAGATACGTATGACTTCGAGTCTAAAGAGCTAGAGTACCAAGAGCTAGTTTTAGATGGGGAAAACAAGAAAGCTGCTTTACTAAGGCAAGAAATCCGTCACGCTGAAAAACAAGCACTTATGTTTGAAATGCAACAGAACGTAAATGCAACTGTTGACGAAACGGTCAATCAAACTAAACAAGGCATGGAGATAGAAGACGTAGCTGAAGAACTGGCTAGAAAATATCCTACGCTAGACCCAGAAGCTAAAGAGTTTAATGAAGAGTACATAGACGAAGTAATTGAACTTAGAGATGCGTTTATAGGTAAAGGATATGAGCCAGCTGACGCTTTGATTAGATCAGTAAAGTATATAGTAGCTGATCATAATATACCCGAATCTGGAACTACTACCCAACCACAACAAGACGAGTTAGCAAAAAAACGAGCACAAGTCGCTGCAAAACTTGAAGCTGCTGAGCAACAACCACCTGATTTAGTTGGAGAAGGCTCTTCTACCAAAGGGCAATCAGCGATTGATATATCAACCTTATCTGACGACGAGTTTGCAGCTTTGCCTGCAGCAACCTTAGCCAGACTACGTGGAGACATAGTATGAAAAAACCAATGAAACCAATGAAGCCTGCTAAAAAACCTAAAAAGACTAAACCGCTTCCTAAGCGCGGCGGTCGAGCAGCTACTAATAGGTCTAAAGGTTACTAATGAAAAAGTCCGTAGATGCACCTAAAGGGTATCATTGGATGAAAGCTGGTAAAGGGGTCAAACTTATGAAAGACCCCTCTACTGGCTACAAACCACACAAAGGGGCAAGTAAGAAAGCACCCTTTGATGTACAAATGGTACATAAAAAGTAATAAAAACTTGTGCACGTTGCAAGTTTTTGTTATAAGGTCTATTATATGTAACACCTCGCTTGCCGTAGCGATATACGGTAGTGCCGTACACTTAAAAATCGAACCTCGTCTGCTAGAGACGTTAACTTCGCCGAGGCCGCACCTCGTAAATCAGCGAACCTCGTTTGCCTCCACGATAGTAGGTATGGATTCGACCGCTCCTTAACGTCGGTCATACTTTTATTAACTTTATTTTTGGAGGCCTAAAATGGCTAATACTAACTTTGCTGCACTTGCTGATACGCAGTTACAGGCGTGGTCACGAGACTTTTGGAAAGTTGCTCGTAACATGTCTTTCATCAATCAGTTCGCTGGCACCGGCAGTAACGCTGCTATTCAACGAATTACTGAACTTACTAAATCTGAAAAAGGCACAAAAGCTAATCTAACACTTTTAGCTGATATGCAAGAAGATGGTACTGTAGGTGACTACACATTAGAAGGTTCTGAAGAAGCACTTCGTTCATTCGATATTCAAATCGATATGGACCAATTGCGATTCGCTAACCGTCTTTCTGGTCGTCTTGCAGATCAAAAATCAGTCGTTAACTTCCGCGAGCAATCTCGTGACGCACTAGCTTACGCTATGGCGGATCGTATTGACCAACTTGCGTTCTTAACTTTGTCTGGCGTTTCTTACGCTTACAAAAATAACGGCTCACTTCGTAATGTTGCCGGCACAGGTCAAAACTTAAGCGAGCTTGAGTTTGCA